>Ga0209700_100918_pt1 | contig 59256 bp, 27 predicted proteins | sample SiratroredBW_FD_187528 | JGI IMG/M metagenome (GOLD analysis project Ga0209700, IMG submission 187528) | Root nodule microbial communities of legume samples collected from California, USA - Siratro red BW (SPAdes) (version 2) | ecosystem: Host-associated > Plants > Roots > Nodule | place: USA...
ACAGAAAAGCAGAGTCTTGAGGAAGAAGAAGACCATTCTTCTGTCTCCAACGTCTCCAACCCCTCCCATATAATGGCAAATCCAAATCTCTCAACAGTCAAACAGTCAAGATTCCTCTGTGAAAACTTAGAAGAATCTCTGATAAAAGGTGAGAGGAATCTTTGTGAAAACTGTGCGTGCTGCATGCTGCATGGTAACGCTACATAGGTGGGATAAGAGCCTGAGCCAGATTACTGTAGTTTCACATGCATGTATATGAAAGGTTACAAATGTAACTTTGAACATGCCAGCGTGGCTTTCTCCTACTTTCTTCGTAGTTGAGCGCGGATGAAACTCTGGTGCCCTCCCGCATTTCCTCGCTCTCAAATCTACGCAAATCTTCTGAAACAAACAAAAATCATCCCACTCTTCTATCGTCGTAAACAGTCGACACCTCCAACCAAACACAACGTAAATGTCATGCCAACAAATATATATAGTTGTTCTTATAGTAACTAAGGGAACACGTGTGCGGAAAACATATGTATATCTCCTTTTCTACTGGTAAAGAAATATAATTAAAAAGATATAAAAAAGTTATTTTTCTAAGGATAAACGTTGAAGAGTTATGTGATATTTTTTAGTTAAGGGGTTATGCAGTTACTTTGATTAAAGAGATTGCATATTTTTATTTTATTTTATCAAATAATAAAATTATTTTAATTTAATGAAAGATAAAATTATTTAATTAAAAATAACAAAAGAATTAATTATAATTTTTTTTCATATAATAATATGAAAAATAATTAATTTTACATGCTATATTTAATATTTTATTGATAATATGTTTTTCTTTTTGTATAAATATCACGTATTAAAATTTTACTTGAGATAATTTAACATATTTTATTTACATTAGTAAAAAATTAAAAATGTCAAAATGAATTCAATCATATATTTTGTTTAAATATGTACTATTTTATTTACATTATTAAATTATTGACTGAGATTATTAATATATTTTACAATGAACTGAATGCATCTGATAAAAAATTCATGGTAACATGGACTTAAATGCTTTGATAAATTCAAATACAAGTTTACAAGTTATTTAATAGTAAAAATGTGTTGAAGGAAATAGTTTATTTGTTCTAATAAATAGTTAGGGGATTCTGAGTAAAGAGAGAGAACTTTCCTTTTCTGTCTTTTACCATCCCACATCTCTCCTACATCATGCTTTCTTGATTTGAGATTTCTGCTATCGTTGTCTGTCTTCCTCTAGATTCTATCATCACTGTGTAGGTTTGAAAATCAGAGAGAGCTGACAGCTAACACTCTTTGAGAAAAAAAGGAAAAAAAAATCAAATCTTAGGAGGAAGAAAACAATAAAAAAAGGGGTTGGTTTGGAAGCTGAAGGGGACCGGTTTGATGAGAGTTTGTTGAGAGTAGGTTCTCAGGGCACTGTTCTTGGCTCCCCTTTTCTTTGCCCTGCTACCCCAGTTCACCCTTGGGCTTAAATTTCAAACCTTTCTGCTTTCTGCTGCACCAAGTAAACACAAATTTCATTGCTGTTTGAAAGGGTTGAATTTGGGGTGTGTTTTTTGAGTCCCGAGAGATCCCGGTAAATTTCTTTTCATGGTAGCTGTTGAGTTGAGTTTTGAGGTTATGGGTTTTTGTTTTTGAGCTCAAAGATCTTACATTTCAGGTTGGAATTGAGGGATCTTACACGCTCCACTTGCGTCGTTGATTGTTGTCTCACTTTCATTTTTTTAATGGCCACTGTTGGTTGCTTCGTCCGCAAGCTGTTGCCATATGGTCCCTGTTCTACTTACTTTGGTGTTTGGGGATATGGGATATAAGTATCTTCATTTGGGCATCTTATCTCTTTCTTCGAGGGAGGTGTTTCTGAATCCGCTTTCAGTTTGAGTAGGGCTTCTCCTACTGTCTAGATCTCTTGTTCTTGGGATTTGGTTTTGGTGGGGATTGGTAATCCAAATCTTTACCTTCAAATTGTGGCTTTCCTTTGCAAGTTGCAAGTTTGACTAAAAGATACTTCATTGTAGTTCTTCTTCTCAAGCACAACGCTGCACTTCTGAGTGATACTAGCTTCTGCTGTGCTCATGGGAGCTTAGTCCTGATTTTGAGCAGAGGATATATCAGTTTGGTTTCAGCAATGATGCTGCTCAGATGTTTCTCAATGACACTTTTGCAATGGTGTTTTTTGGCTTGCTTAGTTTGCTTGTCACTAGGGATTAATAATAATCAAGCCCCCTGTGACCCTCATGATCTATCAGCTCTGAAGGAGTTTGCAGGAAATCTTTCAAGTGGCTTTATCATCACAGCATGGTCCAATGACACTGTCTGTTGCAACTGGCGTGGGGTTGTTTGTGAGAATGTGACTGGAGGGGGTGGAACAGTTGCTAGTAGAGTGACCAAGTTGATCCTGCCAGAAATGGGTCTCAATGGCACAATTTCACCCTCTTTAGCACAGCTAGATCAGCTCAGTGTGCTGAATCTTTCATTGAATCACCTTAAAGGTGGATTGCCTGTGGAGTTCTCCCAGTTGAAGCTGTTGAAGTTCCTTGATGTGAGCCATAATATGCTGTCTGGACCTGTTGCTGGAGCCCTTTCTGGTCTGCAATCCATTGAAGTATTGAATATTTCTAGCAATTCACTTTCTGGGGTTCTCTTCCCTTCTGGGGAGTTCCCTCATCTCCTTGCTCTCAACATGAGCAACAATTCATTCACTGGCGGATTCAGTTCACAAATTTGCGCTACCAAGGGACTTCACACCCTTGATTTGTCAGCAAATAAGCTTGTTGGTGGTCTTGAAGGCTTGGACAACTGCAGCACATCTCTCCAACAGCTGCATTTGGATTCCAATTCATTTACTGGCCCTCTTCCAGATTCCTTGTATTCAATGTCAGCCTTGGAGGAGCTCTCAGTCTCTGCCAACAATTTATCTGGCCAGTTAAGCAAGCAACTAAGTAAGCTCTCTAACCTAAAAATTCTGGTGCTTTGTGGAAACAGGTTTTCTGGGGAACTTCCAAATGTATTTGGGAATCTTTTGCAGCTAGAAGAATTAGAAGCACATGGCAATTCATTTTCTGGACCCTTGCCCTCCACCTTGGCTTTATGCTCTAAGCTTAGGGTGCTTAACCTTCGAAATAATTCCTTGTCAGGGCCTATTGATCTTAATTTCACTGGCTTGTCTAATCTTCAAACACTCGACCTTGCTACTAATCATTTCACTGGACACCTTCCAACTTCCCTGTCCTATTGTCGTGAATTGAATGTTTTAAGTCTTGCTAGGAATGGTTTAACTGGCTCTGTCCCTGAAAACTATGCAAACCTAAGTTCACTTTTGTTTGTATCCTTGTCAAACAACAGCATTGAGAACTTATCTCGGGCAGTGTCTGTTTTGCAGCAGTGCAAAAATCTCACCACTCTTATCCTCACCAAGAATTTCCATGGTGAGGAAGTTCCAGAAAGTGTCACGGTGGGATTTGAGAGCCTTATGATTTTAGCACTTGGAAATTGTGGTCTTAAAGGTCATATTCCTTCTTGGTTATCCAATTGCAGGAAGTTGGCAGTTCTTGACTTGTCTTGGAACCGTTTGAATGGTAGTGTTCCTTCTTGGATTGGTCAGATGGACAGTTTGTTCTATATGGATTTGTCAAATAATTCTCTTACAGGAGAAATACCAAAAAGTTTGACAGAGTTGAAGGGCCTCATGTGTGCAAACTGTAATAGAGCAAATCTTGCTGCTTTTGCATTCATTCCTCTCTTTGTTAAGAGAAACACAAGTGCAAATGGACTGCAATATAAGCAGGCCTCAAGTTTCCCTCCTTCAATTTACTTGAGCAATAACATATTGAGTGGAAATATATGGCCCGAAATTGGTCAATTGAAAGCTCTGCATGTCTTGGATTTAAGCAGGAACAACATCACTGGTACCATTCCTAGCACTATTTCAGAGTTGGAGAACTTGGAATCCTTAGATTTGTCTTATAATGATCTTACTGGAGAAATTCCTGCATCATTTAACAACCTCACTTTCTTGTCAAAGTTCAGTGTGGCATATAATCGGTTAGAGGGATCAATTCCAACTGGGGGTCAATTTTTAAGCTTCCCAAGTTCAAGCTTTGAGGGCAACCAAGGGCTTTGTAGGGAAATTGATTCTCCTTGCAAAGTCAACAAGACAAATCCCATCATTTCCTCTGGTTCTTCCAAAAAGCTTGGTAGAAGCAATGTCCTCGGCATAACAATCAGTATAGGGATAGGGCTTGCACTGCTTCTTGCAATTATTCTGCTAAGAATGTCAAGGAGGGATGATGATAAGCCCATCGATAACTATGACGAGGAACTCAATAGCAGGCCACACAGGTTATCTGAGGCACTTGTTTCCTCAAAGTTGGTGCTTTTCCAGAATTCAGATTGCAAGGATCTCACAGTTGCAGATTTGTTAAAATCCACAAACAATTTCAACCAGGCAAATATTATTGGTTGTGGTGGGTTTGGTCTCGTCTACAAGGCATATCTTCCAAATGGCACAAAAGCAGCTATCAAGAGACTTTCAGGTGACTGTGGTCAGATGGAACGTGAATTCCAAGCTGAAGTAGAGGCCCTCTCAAGAGCTCAACACAAGAACCTTGTTTCTCTGAAAGGATATTGTCGGCATGGCAATGACAGATTGCTAATATACTCGTACTTGGAGAATGGAAGCTTGGATTATTGGCTGCATGAGTGTGTGGATGAAAGCGCAGCTCTAAAATGGGATGCAAGACTCAAGATTGCACTAGGTGCTGCACGTGGATTAGCTTACTTGCATAAGGGGTGTGAACCATTCATAGTGCATCGGGACGTTAAATCTAGCAACATTCTTTTGGATGACAAGTTTGAAGCTCATTTGGCTGATTTTGGTCTCTCACGACTACTTCAACCATATGACACTCATGTCACAACTGACTTGGTAGGAACTTTAGGATATATTCCTCCAGAATATAGTCAGACACTGACAGCAACCTTTAGGGGTGATGTTTATAGTTTTGGTGTTGTTCTTCTTGAGCTTCTTACTGGTAGAAGACCTGTGGAAGTCATCAAGGGCAAAAATTGCAGAAATCTGGTTTCTTGGGTGTTTCAGATGAAATCTGAGAATAAGGAGCAGGAAATTTTTGATCCAGCAATTTGGCATAAGGATCATGAGAAACAGCTACTAGAGGTGCTTGCCATTGCTTGTAAATGTCTAGACCAAGATCCTAGGCAGAGACCCGCTATTGAAGTAGTTGTTTCATGGCTTGATGGTGTAAGATTTGATGGTTCTCAACAGTGATCTTAGTTGCATTCATGTCCTTGGTTTTTGGTTGGTGTATCATTGACCACACAGTTGTAAAGCAAGTTTGTTGTATGAAGGTGGAATGTTATTGATATAGTTACTGCCTTATTTCGTTTTTTAGTCCTTTAGTTCATTAAAACTGATAGGTGTAATATGTATAAATGATAATTTTGGCAATGAGATGGTCTTGCAATAAACAGTATTTGTTTTTTTCCCGTTCATAATTTGTGGACAAATGTCAGTGATTTTAATGTAATGTCTTAGTCGGACTGTTTACTGTACCATGCATGTCCATGTGATGCATGGTGAGTTATGACAAAATGATTTCTAATACTTCCAAATGCAGCTTTATTTTCTCCTAGGGCTGACTTCTTTACATGGTCTAAATCACTCAGTTTTGGATTTTTTGTCTATTCCTGATTGTTGGTAAGATTCACTTTGTGTGGCTAATACTTGTGCTTTATGCATGTACCTAAAAGGCATGCATGCACCATTTCTTTTTCTTGACAAGAGTTGATTCGATTTATTTACAAATGATATTGCAAAATTAGTTTGCACACTTCATGTAGGTCTTTCCTTTATCCTTATTTCAACAGGGAGAAATAACTGCATGAAAACCTTACCTATGCAGATACACTTTTGTCATTTGTCACTAGCTAGCAGTATAAATCTCTGGCCTCTACATAAATTACAAATTACTAATATTATTGTTGTAACGTAGTTTTCTTGAGCTATCTATTTCATTTTGCCACCACTTATGACTAGTTCCCAGATATACCAAATTTTGTGGTGCTTGTTTAGCCTCCCATCTTCTGATGCCAGTCAAAACAAACAGCCTCTGCAGTAGAAGTTCATTTCATCAACTCATTTTGGTGTTTCTGCCCTCTTCTATTCAGGTTTGTTTAGAATTATTGTCACACTTCTTTCTGCTATGTAACTCCTAACAGTGATGAATCCAGAAAATTTCTTTAGTAGGGGCAAAAAATAGCTAAAAATATTATATTTTTTTCACCAAAAAAAGAATAATTTCATGACAAAAATAATGTAAAATATTTAAGTTTGTGCAGATTATCAGTGTCTTTTACATTTCATTCTTCCAAAAATGTTATAAGTTTTTAATGCCAACATCCAAATTAAGAAAAATCAATAGACTTCTTATGTTTATTATAGGAGCAATTAATTCATTTTAAGAAGAAAAAAATATCATATACATTTCAAGTAAAAGACAAAATCTTAGTGGGGCAATTGCCCCAGATGTATGGTAGATCTGTCACAGACTGCTTATACGTATTTCAAGAGTTTGCAAGTGAGAATAGTGTAGATATACAAATTATTTTATACTTAATGCAAGTGAGAATTCTTTGCTCTTTTCAGTGGAATCAAAAGCTATCCAATACAAAAAAAAAATCTCTTTAAATCAGGAAATAATATTTGCATGGCACCCTGTTTCCAATCTCAATTTTCAAGTCAAACAGTATTTTTATGGGAAGAAAACAGTGACTACTTTCTTCTACCAAAATTGGTGATGGAATTACCCTTCAGTCACAAAGGTAGCCACATTTCTGAGTGGCCTAAGGGAGAATGAAAATAAAAAAATAAAAAAAATCTGAAAGGTGGGGCAGCATGGCCATAACAAGATGAGTGGAATATGCACTGAGGAATTTGTGAATTGGGTGATGAAACAAACCCCATCATAGCAGTGATGTGAAATTCCACTGCCATCTATAATACATGGGACTGTCTTTTCCATGTTGAAACCTTCCTATGGCATTACTTTAATTGGCAGCACCTGGCTGGGAACACCAACACTCAAAAAGTGGCTTTCTGTGGGAAATGGAAGAAATTTCTATGGCTGCTTGAAATTCTATATTAGCCACAAAGTTTTGATTAACCTAAAGTCCCATGAAACCAACCACAAAGTTGCAATAACACATTTAAATATATGATTAAGCTTTTTGGGCTGCTGAAACAGCAACTTGGTGTGTGTGAACTTATCTAATGCACAAAAAATTGGGTGGTTATAAACACATCCAAGAATACTAATGATGCCTTATATTTTATGATGTACTTTACACATCAAAAAGTAGAAATGATATTGGTCAAGTCATCATCAAGGAAAGCAGAATTGATACGTTCACATTTTTATGTAAATGTTCTCCTCTCACTTGGGTGTAGTTAATTACGTATAAGTAAAATAAAGATAAGATCATAAATTTTAGATTACATACTTAGATTTTCTAATAATGAGAATGTTCTTTTTGTTTAAACGTGTTTATGTATGAGAATAGTTGCAAAAGCAGCATTACTTGAAAATATATTATTAAGACTTCGTCATCAAAGTACAATAGTTGAAAGAATTTAATTCAAGTTGAAAAATCATAACTAATTGCACAAGACAAGACTATATAGACTTATTTTAGGGATTGGGAAGAAAAATAAGAATTGGAGCATCACCTCTCTGTAAATGATTAATTTGAAGAAAATTTAATATAAATGTATATTTTATTTTCATTACTTTCTTTCTCATCTCTGATATACCGCAAATAATTTTGTTTTAGTATAACACTGTCTAAAGAAACGAGTTAGTAAAATAATTCAATTATCTATTTAAAGTAAAATAAAAAGTGATATGATGGTTAATATATTTTATAGTTTTTAAGTTTTTGTTATGTGTTTTTAGTTAAGCTGTCTAAATTGTCATAAATATAGGAAGATAGAAAATCATGGAGGTGGATTTATTAATATTAGTAAAAGTTAATTATTGATAAAAGTCTCATTAGTTAGAATTAATTGTTAGGAGACATGGAAGATTACTTAATGAAAATTAATTAAAGTTGATTACATGGAAGATTACTTAATGAAAATAAAAAAGATTACTTATTTTTAGTTTTGTACAAAAGTTGATTTGGGTTATTTTCAATTAATAAATTATTTAAAGATTTGACATCCTATTTAAAAAATCGGTGAAAGTCCAATTTAATCATCTCTTAAACAGTTTATTGACATTTATCACTTATCTTCTCATTTTTTTGAAAGTGATATTAATATTTTCCACAAATTGAACACCATGACAATCTTCTTTAGGTTTTTGTATCACTTAGTACAAAACTTCAGCTCTTGATATTCAATTAGACTTTAAATTTTAGTTTGTTCATTTAAAAAAAAAATTGAACTTATGGAAGATACATGAGTGAAGAAATAATTATTAAAGATTGTTTATTAATTGTTTTGTTTCACCAATAAAGGAGAAGTTGAAAAATAATATGAAGAAGAGAAGAATGAGAAAAAAGAAAGCCAATATATAGAAATAAAAAGAGAATGTTTGACAAATAAAAAAGATGTTATTGTGATGAGAAAAAGTTGAAGAAAAAGAAAAAGAAAAGCTAATAGAAAAGAAAATTAAAGAAAAAAATGAAATAAAATAGGATTTTAGAGAAAAAAATAAAAGAAAAAGAGTTTAGAGAGAAATAAATAAAAGAAAAGGAGTTAAAAAAAAGAAAAGAAAAGAAATGGAGGGATCAATAGCAAAAGATAAAAAGAAAAAAAGAAAAGGAGAAGTAAAAAAAAGAGTGAAAAACAGAAGAGAAAGGAAAACAATTAATAGATATATTTTTTAATAATGCAAAAAATTGTTGTTTGGTTTATCCAACAACGTGGTGAGAAAAAGTTTCCATAAGATATCTCAACAACTTACTATTTGCTATTAATTAACTAATAATGCTTATAGAAATTCCATTTTTTATTATAAAAATAATCAAAATAATATTTTGGATTCTAATATCAACTTAATTTTTGTTTCTCTTAGAAATAATATACTCATGATATTTTAGAATTAATGCTTTTGAAGAAAAAGAAATTGTGACAACACATAAGAAACATTTAATATATAAACACTAAAGAAAAAAACTATTTAGAAACTAATTTTTATGTATTAAATAAAATAATTTCTAATTGCGATCAAAATAGTTATTAAATTAGATTTTGGTTATTAAATAAGTATAAAATATAAGTAACGATTGAATTTAGTGACCAATTAAGTCAAGATAATTGGTATTTAACATTAGCTACCAAGGTTTTAGTGACCTATACCATTAGATTTTAAATTAGTCTTTAAAACCTTGGTAGCTAATGTTAGATATCAATTATTTTGATTTAATTGATCACTAAATTCAATCATTACTTATATTTTGTAGTTATTTGACAATCAAAATCTAATTTGGTGACTATTTTGGTTATAATTAGCAACCATTCATTTGGTAACTAGAAATTGGTCTTTAAATAATTTTTTTCCTTATAGTGGAAATATATAGTTTAAGTAAAGTTGAATTTTGTCATTATTTCGATCTGTTAATACTCAAGATCAACTTAAAATTTAAGTTACCGATCCCAGTTCACTAAGAGTAAAAATTAATGTAGAATGACAATATAAGAGCAAATAAAAAAATGAAATTTAAATGATGAATATGAAATCCTAAAAACAAAATATGGACAAACTTACAAAAAGAATTAAACCAAAATTGACAAGACAATGTAATAATAAAAACAAAATTTTAAAGATAAAATGAATATATGAAAGAAATGATGCGTCACTTGAGAAATAAAAAAATCTTTCTCTTCCAAGACAAATACCATTGAATGAATTACTACTTGACTCCAAAAACTAACATAAAACTCTCTAGAAAAAGTAATCACAATCACAAGAAAACCCTTATATGAATTTATTTAATTTTCATATATCTCAAAAGTAATATATACATAAAAGGAATCACTATTTGTAACCACCGAAGGTCATGTCTTGGTTGAGAATTATAAACTAAAAGAAGAGCAAAAACAATTTAAATTTTAAATCCTTAATCTAATCAATGACCAATACTTTCCATACTCAAGTCATACTTAATTTCTTACTTGCCTTTATATTTTCCTTTGACCAAGATTTTTAACGGACTCCAATTGGAATTGGATGTGTTATATTTACTCCTTGCTACCTTGTTTTTCCAAAGGTCACACCTCCTAGCGCTTATTGGGCTCAATATACCCAACTATAATCTAAGTTAGACATTATTATTTGTACTTATTTTACAAATAAAAGTAAAAAATAAATCTTACACATCATGAGTTTAAAAAATGAAATATAAAAACACTAAACAATTATTTTTGTGAGGGAAAATATCATCTATCGTCATGCCATGCTTCGGATCATTATTATTGGAATGTTGTGTTTTTTTTTTTCTTTTTCTTTTTAGTTATCTTCATGTACTCATTAAAATGATATAATCTCGAGGGGGTTAATATAATAGTAATTTTTATTATATTGTTTTTAATTAAGTGGGTTGAATTATTAATCTTATAAAAATGTGTACTTATAATACAATGAGGAAGATATATAAATTTTGAAATAAAATTATTTTATCTCTTTATAACAATTTGTGAAAATTTAAATTGTAAAAATCTAAATTTTAATTTTATTAAGATAACTTGTAACAATTAACTTTATGACTTATCACTTATTTTCAATTATTTTTTAAGTATGACATAAATATTTTCTTCATAAACTAGATACCAAAAGGATCTTATTTTTCTTGTCGCATTAGATGGTATGTACTAAAATATATTAAATTATTTAATTGTAGAAAAATAATATAAAAATGAATAATTGGAATTTAACAGAAGTGTAAATTAAGTTGTTTACATTTATATATGAATAAAAAAGTTAAGTGTTTAAAAGTAATTGATTCGCTTAGGATAAATGAAGGTTGCTTTAAAATGTCATATATTTGCGTGCGATCAAATTCAATACATCGGCAATATTAGTTTTATAAAAGTTGAGAAACATCACAAAGAACTAAGATTATATTCTCTCTCTCAATCTGAAAATACTTTCCAAAACTGGAGAAATGATTATAGTATCCGACAAATGGCACATATAGACAAGGCTGTTTATATGTTTGGACTTTTGTATTTCGTCTTTAGCTTTTGACCAGTCCAAAAGAAACAAAGTCAAACATTAGGTTAATTCTATAGTCTCCTTAAATCTTCACATATTCTCTTATTTCCAATATTAGATTTTAGAATTATCATTTTTATTCCAAAATTAATTTTCAAAATAATAGCAGTCAAAAGGAAAAAGAAAAATGTAAATGGAACCACCCCAAATCCCGAATAATAACATAGTGGACTCAATTGTTTTCAAGGAAGAGTTTTACATTCTATCCCCATGAATTTAAACTTACATCATAAAAGGGTGGTGAAATAATAAAATTGTCTTAAAAAAAAAATATTTCGGATTACATAAGTATTTATGAATTTAGAGTGTATATTCTGTGTAATCCAAAATGTAATAATACATTTAATATTAATTTGAAATGTATTATTATATTTTAGATTGTATATTTTAGAATGTATTTGTTTTTTTTTAAACACTTGTGAAGTATATATTCATATACTAAAATATGAGAGTATGCATTTTCAAAGTCATATACTATAATAAAATGAATAGTGAGTATGAATAAAGTCAATCATTTTGCAAGACTAATATATGTGTGAAATTCTTAATATGTATATAAATATTTGTGTGTGGAATTCTTAATATCTATGTAAAATACTTGCATTCTACTGACATGAAATGAAGATCATAACTATCAATTTTCATCATATAATGTATTTGATAAGTAGATGGGAATATGAACATAAACACGCTGAAATAAACAATAAAAAATACTTGAACAAAATGTGAATCATGCTCATGTCCTATACATAATGAGTCGATACATACTGACATATGGGAGATGCTTACTTTGTAATGGAAATATGATGATATTTTCCTTCAATGATACACACTAAAACAACATTGTATTTGTTAACAAATTACATATCTCATATTAATTTCATTTGTCTACTCCAGCTTGCAAAGACAATAATGTCACTTAGAGAGTCATCATTGTAACGTAAAAGTTGAGAAAAGTGTGTTAAGTGTGTCATAACTTACCGTTGACATCCTAGGCACATGTAATGATGTTTTAGTTGGCCTGCCTATTCTTAACCACCAACAATGTAACATATCCATTTTTCCACTGTTCAATTTGTTTAAACAAATTCATTCTAATAAGTGACCATGAATCTTTACCATTTTCAACAATGCAGCTATATCAATAATCACTATGATCATAAACCTTCACATTAATGATATCATACATATAAGGGTGAGTACTGGGATGAAATTGGTCCAACATTGTTATTACTTTAATTTTCGATGAGACTGTTATTTTTCTCCTCTCCTTGGTTGACTTCCATGTAGAAGAACTGTTATTTATTGAACGAATATCACTAACATGCTTAAAATATGGAGACTCATGTTTTGTAAATATCACCAATCTATTTGCTTAACTTTTTTAGGATCCCTTAGTTTTCACTTTATCCACTGGTGAACACATTGATGTCATGTCTGGGTATGACATGTAACTTGTCTTAATTATCATTTTTCCTGCAATATTAACTTCTTTGAAACAATTCAAAAATAACACCAATTTTTTTTTAAATAGAATACTCAAAGGATGAATCGCATGATGACATGTAGAAAAATTTAGTATGGTCCATATAACATGAACTACATTTAGGATTGTGCTACAGATGTCATATCTCACTAATTCACATGCACAAGGTAAACTGTGATTGCGTATGATTACACAACCGCAACAATCACTATCAATACCAACCTTTCTAATTCGATCAAACTCCTTACAAATGTGCATCAAAAGCGTATTTGGAAGCAAATCTTTAGAGTCTTCTATATGAACTGACAATGAAAGTGTGACCCACAATGTGCAAACTATTCTTAAAAGAATGCTTTAATTTCATTATGTTGTAAAGTAATGATGTTGTTGACTACATCCCAATAGTTATACCATACTATTTTGAAGTACTCCGTTAAGGCTCCAATAAGTGAATTCAATCCTACGAAATGAATGTGAAATCAACAAGTTATTAACCCTGCTTTATTAACAATAACTAAGGAATACATTTTGAAGTAATTTAATGATTCGACGTTGTGTTACCCAAATTCATGATTGTGTTTATCTAACACTTAACAAAATTTTCTTGTGTGGAATGATTCATGTGTATAGTAAAAAAATACTGGTCATGATGAACAAACAATTACAAAGCGTTTCACACATTCCACAAATATGTATGCATCACGGTCTCTACAATCCATCACAAAGGCCCATGCATCCATAACAAATTTCCAAGCTTTCACAAAGTCCATTGACATCTTAAACTTTACTTTAACATTCTTATTAGCTTGGAATCGACACAAAAGGTCATTGGCTTTGGGAAACACACCGCTAATTACGTTATCTTTGTCAATGACAAATACTTGAGGAAACATATCTACCATAAAAAGACCTTAAAATATTTGAAGGGTCCAAATTAAATTGTTTTCTCGTTCTGTTGCTAACAACACAAAAACAACAGAGAAAGTCAATCACGTGTATGTCACACCAATTATTTCAAGAAAAGAAAACCTATATTTGTTAGTTTTGTATGTTTTTCCATCAAGAAGACAATGTGAATGCATTCATCAATGTAACCACAAAGGGATGTGTCCGAAAAAGATATATAACAACTTGCATTGACTCATTATACTGACTCCAGTAAATATAATTGTTACACTCTACCAACATCATCACTGTTGCATTTCAGTTTTGTCTCCTCTATGTAATCTCTTATATGTATATCTACCACTATAAACTTGCCTTATTGTTGTGATGTTACCCTCATCGTGATCTTTCAAAGTAGGTAATATGTTTGCTGACTTCACTAAACTCTTAGTAATGTCAATAACCATCGAATGCTCATTTGCTTTTAATCTAGCAACATAAGGGTAACCAACTAATGTATTGGACAATTTATGGTTATAAGTATCAAATATTACCCTTAACATCTAACCTTCTCCATGATAATTGGTTTACCTTGCAATTTAAAAGGACAATCATACTTTCTTGTACTAATTACAATCACTTTCAAATCATTTATGTATGTATTTCCTATACTTACTACTCATTTCACAACCTAACAACAGTTTTCATTCCTTATCCATTTTCTTTGTTAAACCTCAATATAATAACTACAAAACCTAATCTAGAGGTGACCTTATGCATCCATTAAAGTAAGTCGAAGTAAGTCATCTCACATACTAAATATCTACATAAATAATACACATATTTTCAGAATATTGAATGTCACGTGTCTTCAACTGTAATCAATAAAATTACAACACTTAACTTATCTATAAATGGTCAAACCAATTTATCTTCAGATAACACTAACTTCATTATATTATACTTAACTATATTAAATAACTTATTTTATCGAATATTTTATTTCACCATTGAGATTGTATCAATATATTCAACAATTACTGCTAAATACATTACGTCACGTTTTCAATAAAAAAATACAAAAAATAAAATAAATATTAAAATTCATTACAACTATTTTCCATAATATATAATCTAGTATATAAATATGTATTTTGGAATGTAGAATCTGAATACAAATATGTGTTAATAATTCTGGAATATATATCTATATTACTGGTTCTATGTTTTGAAATACTATCCAGAATATAAATATGTATTTATAAACATAAAATCTGAAATAAATAAATAAATAAATAAATAAATATATATATATATATTCCAAAATTTTATGTTTTGAAATATATATTTTGTATATGTTCTGACAAAAAATATTCTCCAATATATAATGCAAATATATAATGCAAAAGGTAACTGGATTATACATTGTAAAACTAAACCTAAAATCACTATTATCATCCTTCAACCAAATCAGCACAAGTGCCTACCACCAGTAATCACTAAACACACCAACCATCGCCGCCCAACCCACTGTCTCCAACAACCACAAGCCACTATAGATATTCCAAATTTAGAAAAAATGTTTCAAAACAACACTTTGTTAGCCACATTTAAACATTTATTTTCTAAAGGACAAAATAGCCATTTAAAATTATCTAGAGGTGCAGGTTTAGATTCATAGGAGTGCAAAATGAAAAACCTGACAAAGAAACAACATGTACGGAAACCTACCTATTTATTATATTTTTATATTGGACCCAACAAAAGAGCAATACTATCACTAGTAGTGCTTGAACCTAAAATATCTGTGATTTATTTTTATCTAAAGATTCTATTCCCTTTTTATATTATATTGTAAGTATAAGAATATATTTTTCGTTAAATATGATTGAAATTTTTGTATTAGTATATCAATAAATTTGATTTTAATTTTTTTTATATAATTAGCCAAGTTAGTTTGTCTAACTTTAAGAATATAATGAATTAAAAAGAAAAATTAAATTCATATACTTTTTAAAGTTTGAATACTAAATTTGATTGATCCTAAAGTAAAATAACTTTGATCATATTTAATAAAAAAATATGGAAATTAAACTATTTTTTCAGATTATATTAATCCACCTGTAGGATGAAGATACTGGACCACTTCAAGATAAAACAATGGGTTGCAGATCGAATAAAATAAAAATAGAAGATGTTGGAAACAAATTGTGAACACCATAGTTACAGAAGATACATGCATTTCTCTGAAATCTGACTCATCAAATTCTGAAGGACACATGTCAAAACGTGTCAATCGAAACCCTTTCAACGTGTTGTTCAAACACTGGTAAACAATGTTGCTTCATCATCTTGTCCTAATCCTAATATATATGAAAGCTAACAATAACACTGAAGTAGCAATTCTAGAAAAGATTGCAAAAGTTGTGCAGCACCAACGTTGTTACAATGTTGCTAAGCAAGAAAACAATCCTCAGTATCTCTAAATCAATTCGTTTTTATGTTTTCCCTCATCTTTCCACAGCTTCTCTATCCACTGCTTATGCTGAAGTATATACACATCCATATATTGTATCTATATATATATCTATATATATATATGATTCATGTTACAATATTATAGTATTTCGGTAAATGTTTAATAGAGTTTACGAAAGAGAATTACTGTGAACTATGAACTATGAACTTAAGTTTTTCTTCATAAAAAAACAACTTAGCATGAAAAATCAAGTTTGAGAAACATATATTAAGAATTAGTACTTTTTTTATGTGTTATTGAATAATGATATGAAAATAATATGTTAATGTTGCAGGGTAGTAATGCAGTGGCAGAAGGAAGTAGTGAGAATGGGGAGATGAAGAGAGAAGATTTGACAAAGAGTAATGATGCAGCAAAAGATGGTGTGGAAGGGGCTGACATGGTGAGAGACAGTGCCAAGGAGTCCATGGATGGAGCTTGGATGGCAGCTCAAGAAATAGCACACAAGGTTAGAGACAATGAGAAGAAGGATTGAAGGAAAGAACTGAATATCATTACCAAGAATTTGATCTTCCAAGATGAAAATCTTAGTCTTTGTTGGCAATTCCTGGAAGAATAGATAATAGTACCTAATTCCTTGTTACACTTTTTATGTGCAATATTTTGGATGTTTCATTTTTGATAAACTTTTAATGTTTTATTTATTATAATTTCTATCAAGATATACTCTTTTATTTAATTAAAGAGCATTAGAAATTTTTAAGTTGTATTTTTGAATTATTAAAAAACTGTCTCAAGTTTCTATTAATCTCAATTGGAGCAAGATTGAGACTAATTTCAATCATTATAAAGATAATGCTCTTTTTCTGATTAATATCTTTATATTATGACCAATATAATGGGAAACTAATTTCAATCATTATAAATGATCTTTATGACGATTTTTGCCTGAAGAAAATACTTTTTAGTCATTTATTTATTATAACTTTTTGAAAATGAGAGATTTGCCTATTTTTTATGTATTTACTTGAATTATTTTATTTTATTTTATTATCAGAAATAATTATTTTATTATTAGAGTTCTTTTATTAGTAAAAATTAAATCCATATTGAGGTTTTTTTATTAGTAAAAAATACATTAGTAAGTTAAGAATTAAACTTAATATATCATGATCAATGAATTTTTTTGAACTATAGAATATTAATGATGAGAAAGAAAATGGTAAAGACATGTTAGAAAAACATTAATAAGTGTTTGTTACATTTACAATGCGCTTTAAAATATAATATTTTATTTTAATTAATTCTTTAAAACATAGATTTTTTTTATATTTAGTTTAATTTTCATAATGTAATAAGTATTTATTCTTTTATAAACACTGGACAATTAGTAATTTTGTTGGAAAATAAAATGTTTTTGGATAATTTCTTTAAATGTTTGGAAAATAAAAATTTATCAGGATGTTTATGAATTTTGGTACAATTCATATATTATTAATGTATTAAAATTATTGTAATTATTTTATGCAATTTTTAAAATGAATATTACAAAAGTATCATTTATGATTGAATAACATTTAAAATATATTGATTTAAGGAGTTAAGAAAAATGTTATATTTTAAATATCAAATAGATTGATGATTTATAAATAAATTATTGATTAAATCAAAACTTGAGAACCTTATCGAACTTTCTTTTTTCAAGAATACCTAGTTGAATTTTTTTCTTTGGTTTATTTTTTTTAAAGTAACATTTTAAATAGATGTTTTTCAAAACTTTTTGATCTAGTTTCTAGAAATTGTTCTCATGAAAAATATACTTGTATAACTTTCTTTAGGAAAAAAGTTATTGCAATAAAAAACAAAATATTAACTTTAGAAATTAAAGCTTAAAGAAAAATTAATTTGATAGTATTCTAATTACCATTGAACTTATTATGTTAGAAAATCATAATTTTTGACATAATTTTTTATAAATTCAGTAAAATAACCATTATATTTTTGATGAAAAAATTTAAATAAACTTTATATCTTATTTCTTTTTTTATTTTTATACATTATATTTTTCAAAAAGAATTATGTTTTAGATTATATAATTTAACATAAAAAATTTTAAATTATACATAAAAATTATATTGTATAATTTGAATTATAAAAATTATATTTTAAATTTTATAATGATCTGAATTATAAAAGTTATATTTCAGATTGAATAGAAGTTGTTTTTTAATTTTATAATTTAAAATATAAAAAAATTATATTTGAATTATATACTTTATAATTATATTTTGAATTATAATTTAAAATTATATTTTTAATTATATAATTTAAAATAAAAAAATTATTTTGAATTGTAATTGGGATTCTACCATTAAGAAAGAGACTTTTAAAATTTATAAAAAAAAAATTGAAAGAAAAACTTGTAAGAAGAATGGTCTAAACTGGATTGCTCTGTGTCAAGTAAGATTGGGCCTGTTTCAGGGAGGATGATTTGACCCAGTTTAATTTTGTTTACTTTTCTCAATAAATTTTACATAGATTTATTCCGGTGTCACATACTTAAATAGTTACAAAGAAAAACGCTTCTTTAAGGTGAGAGAAAAAAAAATTCCTAATCTAATTTAAAATACATTTGATGTGGTCGAAGGTAAATTTATTTATTATTTTTTTTTTTAATTTGAATAAGTGTTGCAGAAATGCTTTGGTCAATCTTTTACAGAAAAACATTTCTAGAAAGTAGGTATAACTTTCTCTAGTTAAAATAATGTTTTTATTGAAAAAGTGTTATATTACTCTTATTAAATAATTTACCGTGATAAAAAGACTAAAATTTTAGTAAAAATAACACATGACTTTTAAATTTAAAAAGAATTCATCAAATACTTTTTATTAATCCAACAAATTCTATCTAATAATAAGAATTATAATTCTTAACATTTGTAAATTTTATAAATCATATATGATTTTCCGGCATAAAAATATTTCTCAACTACTAAAACCTCTTAACAGTATAGTTGATATAAAATAGAAAAACATCTAGATGAAAACAATCAAACAAATAAAAATATATAAAATTGAAGTTTTAAGATAATCACAAGGAAGAAAAGGGATGTAAAAGAATATTTGTGTGTAGAACCAAGAGAAGGGAATAGCATGTGCAGGTTACATACTAATTACAAACATCCTGGTACAATAATTCGAAGAAAGAGAAAAGGTTCTAACCGATTTAGTCAGAAGATTCAGATTATTTTGGTATTCTGGGAAGATGTGTCTGCCAAAACCAGGTGTGTTCTTATATTATCCCATTGTTCTTGTCTCCTCCTTTTTCACTTCATTTTCACCGATATGATGAATCTCTGGACATGTGTCATGCAAAAACCACACTAGACGTGTTGAATAGCTGATTCTCCATTTTTCATGACTCATGCAAAGCATATTATTTTCTTCCACCGCGTGTCACACTCCTTTGTCTTCATTTTCCACTCTTTCTTATATATAACCTTCTAGGTTAGATCCTTTTAGGGTATGAGAGTTGTTGTCAAATATACATAGAAAAAATGGCTAAGAGAATTTCCCATGTTTTGTCCAACAAAAACATGTTCAAACACCTCCAATCAACTACTCCTGTAGCTGCTATAGTTGGTAGCAGTGGATTGTGCATCCCAAATGCAAATGCTCATGTGCATACTCAAGTAAAACCCTTCCTTATATCAATCAGATGCATGAAAAAAAAAAAATAGATTATGCAGTAGAATTTTTCTTACACTAATGTTTCATTACAAATCGTTTATTTTTATTTGGTTATTTTAGTTGTTACACTATCCATGACTTGTTATTATCAGTTTATATAGTGATAATCTCATGGTGCAAAACTGTTCTAGGGTCTAAATGATACTCTAAACCTTAAAACTGTTTTTTAACATTGTGTATACTCTTTGATGATGTTGTTTATTATTTTATTTTTTATTTTTTTTCAGGGTGGTGACTCAATTGTGGGAGCAGTGGCACAAGGGGCAGTGAATGCAAAAGAGACAGTGGAGAATGTGGGAGGAAAGGCAAAGGAGACAGTGAACACTGCTTCGAATGCAGCAAAGAATACTGCAGAATTGGTTGCAAATTCAACCTTGGCTGAGGCTGATACCAATGTTGTGGACACAGCTGAATACAGATGTTCTGAGGATTTGGAAGGCCATCTTGGAGATGGCCATGATAGTTACAATTGAATGTGATGGAGATGGCATGATAGTTACATGAATGTGATGGTTTTTGCTCTTTCGCTTTTAAGATATTGTCGTTGTGTTTAAAAGATTGAATAAAAGTTAATGTTATGCTGTATGCTGTATTTTGCTGGTGTAACATATGAACCTATCTAGCTTTCTTTGGAAATAAGAAGCAATAACTAGCTTCCTTTGGAAATAAGAAACAATATGGTATATTTTCTTTGAACAAGTAATATTATATATTAAAGTCATTTGAATCATCTTTTGATATTTAATCAAACTCATTACCATTAAATACACTTCACTATTCAATTTCTTTTTTTCTCATACTACTTTAGGTATACTTTGTACTACAACTTCTCTGTGACAGAATCTTCTTAATATAATATGAAAATATCAAAACACTTCCACTTGACAAAATAATTAATTACATTCATGAGTTTTAAATATTTATAATTAATATTATTAATAGTTAATAAAACAAAAACAAAAAAAATGTAATAATGTAAGAAAATAGTTTGAAAAAAGTAAACAAGAAAAAAAAGTTTAAATAAAAATGTAATACTAAAAGTAAGTAAATCTTTTAAATAAAAATGTAATGAAGCTGTACTGTACTAAAAAGCATGTAAGGAAGCTGTACTGTACTAAAAAGCAAGTGTGCCAAGTGTGAATAATTTATTTAATCCTTTAAATTTGCATATATTTAATCCTTTAAATGTGCATTGTTGGCTTTCCAATAATAAAAATAAGCGGGAATAAAAATAAGCGAGATGAAATTGTTGGCTTTCCAATAATAAAAATATTAGTTTCACAGATCAAGATAAAAAAAAAAATTAGCTAAAAAAATTATTACTAAAAAAAATTATTACATTATTGGAATTATTGGCTTGACACTTTAGTTTGGTTAAGATAAAAAAGAAAATTTTTTTAGTTTGGTTAAGATAAAAAAGAAAAAATTATTAAATTGTTGGCTTTTGACACTTTATTTAAATTATTAAATTGTTGACTTTTGACATTTTGTTTTGGTTAAGATCACAAAAAAATTTGACATTTTGTTTTGGTTAAGATCACAAAAAAAAAAAAAAGAATTGTTAAATTGTTAGCCATAAAAAATTATTAACCACGTTAAGATCACAAAAAGAATTGTTAAATTGTTAGCCATAAAAAATTATTAACCACAAAAAATTATTAAAAAAAGAATTGTTAAACTGTTAGCCACAAAAAATTATTAACCATACAAAATTATTAAATTGTTGGTTTGGTAAGGCTTGACACTTATTAGGTAAGTGGTTAAGATCACATAAAAATGTTGGCTAGATCACATAAAAATAAAATGTTGGCTTAATACTGGTAAGTGGTCAAGATCATATAAAATTGTTGGCTAAAAAAAATTATTAAATTTACATTGGCTTAACACTAGTAAGTGTTGGCTAAAAAAAATTATTAAATTTACATTGGCTTAACACTAGTAAGTGGTCAAAATCACATAAAATTGTTGGCTAATTTACATTGGCTTGACACTACTAAGTGGTCAAGATCACATAAAATTGTTGGTTAGAAAAAATTATTAAATTGTTGGCTTGACACTGGTAAGTGGTCAAGATCACATAAAAATGTTGGCTTGACACTGGTAAGTAGTGAAGATCACATAAAATTGTTGGTTAGAAAAAATTATTAAATTGTTGGCTTGACACTGGTAAGTGGTCAAGATCACATAAAATTGTTGACTTGTTGGTTAGAAAAAATTATTAAATTGTTGGATTGACACTGGTAAGTGGTCAAGATCACATAAAAATATTGACTTGTTAGTTAGAAAAAATTATTAAATTGTTGGATTGACACTGGTAAGTGGTCAAGATCATATAAAAATGTTAGCTTGACACTGGTAAGTGATCAAGATCACATAAAAATGATAATGTACTGGTGTCTGTTTAGAAGAAATTATGATGATGTACTGGTGTCCTTTTAGAAAAAAATATTAAATTGTTGGCTTGACACTGATAAATGGTCAAGATCATATAAAAATGTTGGCTTGACACTATAAGTGGTCAAGATCACATAAAAATGTTGGCTTGACACTAATAAGTGGTCAAGATCACATAAAAATGATAATGTACTGTGTCTGTTTAGAAAAAATTATTAAATTATTGGCTTGACACTGGTAAGTGGTCAAGATCACATAAAAATGATGATGTACTTGTGTCTGGTGTACAAAATGTATTAAAATGGTATTGGTGTACAGAATGTATTAAAAATGATGTAATGATCATAAAAAATGATATACTGATATCTGGTGTACAGAATAATAATATACTAGTCTTTGGAATAATGATGTACTAGTCTCTGATTTGGTGTACAAAATATATTAAATGATGTACTGGTATCTGGTGTACAAAATGTATGAATGTGAAGTCATAAAAATTCTAGTGTACAAAATATATGAATGTGAAGTCATAAAAATTCAAATGACAACATGTGAGTCTGAGCTAAAATACATTCATGTTGTGGTTAGTGTGTACCCTTTCTGTTTGGTCTACCAGATACAACATGATGATTCCTTATAAAAACATAAAATGATTTCAAATGATATTATGTTAGTTTGATCCCCAACACATTTATGTTGTAGTTAAGTGTCTATCCTTCCTGTTGGGTCTACCACAATTTATTGTAAAGACAGTTCTATTTTAGAAGAAATGACAAATTGGAGATTTACCGCTATCCTTACATTGTTTAAAAATAAGAATAGTGAAACATTTTTAATAAGTGAAAGTATAATGAAGAACTAAAAAATATATAAAAATAAAATCAAAAAAAAGGATTCCAAATGAATATGAAAGTATAGATAAATTGTTTTATTCAGTACAATAAAGAATGCAAAAATTTGCAAGAAAGAAAGTCAGAAAAGAAACAAAAGAAGATAAAGATTACATTATAAAGAAATAAATAAAGATGAAAATGATATTATAAAGAAATAAATTAAGATAAAGATCACAATATACAAAAGTAACTAAAGATAAACAATATAAATAAATTATGGATTGAATAGATAAAAGAATGAATAAATATATAATCACAAAATCAGAAAAAAAGGATTCCAAAATAAATATGAGAGTATAACAAAATTTCTTTAATCAATCAGATGAAGAAGTAGTAATTTTGTAGAAAAGAAAATTATAAAAGAAAAGAAGATGAAGATTAAAATTAAACTTAAAAAATCAGAAAAGAAATGACAATATAAAAAAGTAAATCAAGATTAAGATAATAATATATATAAAGAAAGAAATGAAGATTAAGTTTATAGTATGAAAAAATAAATAAAAATGACACTACAAAAAGATAAACGAAGATGATGATGACAGTATAAAGAAATAAATATAAAGAGATAAATAAAAATGAAGATGAGAGTATACAAAAAATTGTTGGATCTAGTAGAAAGAAAAATGACAAAATATGGAAAAACAGAGAAGAAGTATGAGATGAAGATGAAAAATGGTTCGATTGAGACTACATACCTATTCATAGAATGTATTATTTTAAAACTTCAGTAACATCTCTTTGTAATATGTTTTGTACATTGTTTAGTTCCATTTTATTACAGAAAATATAAAATATGATTATTTTGAAACTTTCAGTAGCATTTTTTTGTAATATACTTTGTACATTGTTTAGTTCCATTTTATTACAGAAAAAAAAGTAAATAACAGATTAATGTATGAGAAAAAAAAAGAAAAAAGAGGTTCTCTGAAAACTGGACAGTGAAAATACCAAAAGAGGAAAAAAAGAGGTTCATATAAAAAATAAAAAGTTCTGTTGTGAATGTTAAATTGATTAAAATTTTGAAAGATTAAACCATAAACATATATTCCTATATAATATATAAAGTATAAAATATATGAATAAAATATGAGATATATAAAGCATATAATATATTTAATATAAATAATCTATAATTTCGTATATAAAATATATACATAATTATACATAGACATATATTATATAAATTATATAATATAGTTTTTTGGCAGTGCAAGGCGGCGTAGACAATGATAATCCTAAACCCAATCTCTGCAATTAGATATATACGTTTCTTGGACAGAAGTGCAAAGTAGTGGAGGCAGGCAGTGAATTAATGGTACAACAGAGTGTATGATATTGATGTGAAGGCATATCTGAAAAAAAATTATGGTAAACAGCCTGATTGAATTTGAAGTTCATTTATGAAAGTTCAGTAAATATAAGAAATTAGAAATATATAAATAAAAATAATATATATATATATATATATTGTTGGAAACTTGTTTTATTATTGACTATTTTTAGTGAAATTTTCTCTTTCAAAACATGTTTTCTCCGTTGGTGAGGAATATTTATGGATTTCTCTCTCACAAATTCTTCTTTAATATTAAATTAGAGACGGGAAATTTTGGGATATTTACATTGATTTTTTCCATTATTTACTATTTTTTAATTATTTAAAAAATAAAAAAAAAGTTATAAACAATGAATATATAAACTTTATACTACCTTTATAAATAATTTTGTTTATTTATTTTCTATTTGTATAAAATATAGATAAAAGCTTGATATAAATTTAACAGAATAAAAACAGATCATGCTTTTCCATAATTAATTAAAGAATTAAAAACATTATTATATGAAAGCTTTTCTTAAACTAGTGTGGGAAATGAATAAAGCCATTACCATCTTTCTAATAAAACTTGAATTATCATTAAATATATATTGAGTTTCTTACAATTAGATTATTCGAAAACATTCCCTATCTATCTTTTACTTTTTCAAAATTTGAACTATTTATTTTGTATTTTTAGTAAGAATTCTAATTCAGTTACTAGGCTTTGGTATTTGGTTAGGAATAATTTTATTTTTAATGTTATCAATTCTACAGCATAATATATATCTATGTAGAGAAAAGTTTTGAATGTAACAAGTATTTATGGGACAAATTCTTACTCTACTTGAAGGGTTTTTTGGTGTGATTTAAATAATTTTTAAGGATCTTGGTGTGTTTTTGGGGATTGTAATGCTATCCTCTCTACCTCCGAAGCTAGAGGAAGGTCTTTGCCTAACAATTTATCTCGTGCTAAATTTTATGATTGGATTAATTCGAATAAGCTCATGAGCTCTTGGCTATTCCTTTTTCTGGTGCTTCTTTTACTTGGTCTAACGGAAGGTTGGGTAATCAAAGGATTGAGAGGAAGCTTGATAGAGTTCTTTGCAATTTCTCTTATTTAGATACTTGGTATAGTTGTAGGTATAAAGTTTTAGTTCGTAATTGTTCTGATCATCATCCTCTTCTTGTTGAGTTTGCTTCTTCTTTGGCGTCTAGAAAGCCTTATACTTTTAAATTCTTTAAGATGTGGTTACAACATCTCAGTTGCAGACAAGTAATACAACAATCTTGGATGAAATGTGGTTGGTTGTCTTATGTTCGTCTTGCAACAAAAGCTTAAGAGGTTAAAGCTTTGTCTTAAGGACTGGAACAAAAATGTTTTTAGGAATGTTCATGAAGTTGTGGTTGATAAACAAAAAATCCTTCTTTCTTTATAGATTCAGGTAGTTGGCCCTACTAAGATGGATATGCTTCTTGTTCAACAACAACAAACTATGCAAAATCTTGATATCATCCACTGTTAGGCCATTCTTGGAAAGAGAAAGCTAAGATGCTATGGTTTAAAGATGAAGACCGTAATTCTTTTTTCTTTCATTCATGGTAAAAAAACTTGCCAATTCTAATGGGATACAAATGCTAGTGGATGGGGATTTGGTTTTTGAAGATCCTAAACGTATTGAGGAACACATTTTCTCTTTTTATAAAACTTTATATGATTCTTCTGATACTAATAATGTGTCTACAAATGTTAGGGAAGATATGATTGTTGCTCATATCCCTAGAGTTGTTTCTGAGGATGAGAACTTTATGCTGGTTAGGTGTCCTTCCAATGATGAGATTAAGAAGGTTGTCTATGCTCTCAACTCTGATAGTGCTCTTGGTCCTGATGACTTTGGAGTCTCTTTCTTCCATGGTTGTTGGGACATTGTGGGTTTCTGATGTTTGTAATGTTGTAAAACATTTTTTCTCTCATAATTGGATCCTCCTAGGAATGAATGCTAATGTGGTTTTCTTATCCCTAAAATTCATATGGCTAGTTCTATAAAAGTCTTCAGCCTATAACCGTGGCAAATTTCAGGTTTAAAATCATTTCAAAAATCTTAGCTAACAGGTTAGCTTCCATTGCTGCAAGGATTGTCTCTTCCAATCAAAATGGTTTTATTAAAGGTCGACACATGAAAGATTGTATTGGTATCACTTCGGAAGCCATTAACATGCTTTCTAAGAAAATACCTAGTGGTAATGTGGCTTTCAAGATTGATATTTCCAAAGCTTTTGACACTCTCAATTAGGATTTTCTCATTCAGGTGTTGAATCAGTTTGGTTTTCACCATACTTTCTTTCAATGGATTTTGACTATCCTTCAGTCTGATAAGCTTTCTATAAGGTTTAATGGTAGTTTGGATGGTTACTTTCCTTGTAATAGGGAGGTCAGACAAGGTGATCCTCTTTCTCCTTTACTTTTCTATATTACTGAAGAAGTCCTCAGTAGGGGGATAACCAATCTTATTCTAATCAATCATATTCTTCTTATGGCTAGTCCTAAAGGGTTTTGTTTCCCCTCACATGTTCTATATGCTGATGACATTTTTATATTTTACAGGGCCAGCAAGCGCTCCCTTTCTAGTCTTATGAAGTTTTTACATTCTTATTGTTTAGTTTCGGGTCAATGGATAAACACTTCAAAAGTTCATTTCGTCATTGTTGACACTTCTCCTAGTTTTCTTTCTGAGATTAAAGATGTGCTTGGTTGCAGTAAGGGCAATATTCCCTTTAATTATCTTAGAGTTCCTATTTGTGTAGGTTCTCCTAAAGTTTGGTTTTTTTAGCCTCTTGCGGATAAAGTCAGATCTAAATTGGTCTCTTGGAAAGGGAAATTTGTTAGCATGATGGGGAGAGTGGAACTTGTTAACTCTGTGATTTATGGTTCTTTATCTTACAGCTTTCAGGTCTATAAGTGGTCCTCCTACCTTCTTAAGCTTGTTGATAAAAATGTTAGAAACTTTATTTGGATAGGTAATATTAATAAATAGGGTTATATGACTATTAATTAGGGTACAATTTGTAATCCTAAGTCTGAGGATGGGTTTCAAGTTGTTCATTTTCAACTTGAAAATAAAACTTATCTTCTAAGGCTTGCTTGAGATTTCGCTTACAATTATTGCCCTTGAATTTCTTTAATGAAGGTTTCGTTTCTTAAATCTAAATATCAGAGAGTTGAGTCCTTCTTTCCTCTTCCATCGGATTGGTATTAATAATTAGTATAATGTCATTTTAAAACACACTTTTTTGATTGTTGGGAAAGGTGATAATATTAATTTATGAAATGATCTTTGATGCTCTAGGAAATGCATCTCTTTGCTTGCAGGTGTTCCTTATGTCGAAAGAATTAATTTGAAAGCTATTGTGGCTCTAGGATGGAAGGAAAGTGGTTCTTGGTACCTGTCTTTGTTTTTTTTTATAAATATTTACGTTATATTTCTCTGATTTCTTGGGAAGATACTCCTAATTAGATGCTAGAAGATTCTGGTTCTCTAACCCAGAAGGCGGTCAAAAAGTTTTTTAAGGATTCTAATCCTACTTGTCAATGGGATAAATAGATTTGGACTAGTTATATTTCTCCTGCGAAGTCTTTAGTGCTTTGGGAGGTTTTACATCAAAGGTTACCTATAGAAAAAAACTATTCAAATTAGAGGTCTTTTTTTGTGTTCTATGTGCTCTCTGTGTAGAAAACAGGACGAATCTCTTTTTCATCTTTTCTTTGACGGCTCTATCACCTCCCAAATTTGGAATTATACCAAGCAGGTTTTTCTTGAGTTTTCTCCTCTCTCTATTAATGATTATTGATTTCTTAATGCTTGCAGGGAGTTCCTTAGTTAACCTTGTCAGACTGACAACTATTACTTACTCTATTTGGATGATATGAAGGATGAGAAACCATGCTAGGTTTCAAGAAAATATTTCTATCTGTTCGGCTATCCAGACTATTAAAGGTTTCATCAGAATGAAGGGTAATTATTCCAAAAAACACATGCACAATGACATTGTTAACTTCTCTTGTTTAAAGTTTTTTTGTATGATCACGCGTTATTGGAAAGAGACCTCTCCTATTTAGATTATTTGGGAATTCCCTCATGACAATCAGTGAAGGTCAACACTGATGGTGCTAGAGGGTGTCCGGGTTTCGCAACATGTGCAGGTTTCGTGGCAGCAGGGGTGAATATATAGGTAGTTTCTCCTCTTTCTTTAGGGTACAAAAGTCTTTATATGCCAAGGTTATGAGAGCCATTTTGACTATTGAGTTTGCTTAAAGTAAAGGCTTCAAACGTATTTGGCTTGAGTGTGACTCTTCCCTACTTTATCGAGCATTTAGTTTGTTTAATCTCATTCCTTAGTTTTTGAGAGGGAGATGGAGAAAGTGTATTAATGTATATAAAGAAATTGAATTCAAAGTTTCTCATACATTTCGTGAGAGAAACCATTGTGTTGACAAGTTGGCTTTGTTGGGTCTTGAGAATAAGTTAAATTTTAAATAGTATGATATATTACATGTTATTATTAAATTAGACTTTTTTCATAATAGGTATCAACTCTCTGTGTTTCATTATGTTTAGCTTGGTTGGAAATGTTTATTATCTTTTTTTATCATGGGTTTGCTTAGTCTCCCATGGTTTTATATTTTTTCTTTTCTCTATTAATAATATATTTCATGTCATGACATATAATTGTTGATCTTTAAGATAAGATGTCAAAGTTTATAATGATGCCTAACATGAATTTTATAAAATAAAATAAAATAATACATTAAAAAAAAAGTATGGACAAAATTATTTATTGTTTGGATCAAATCTTAATAAATGAGTATGTTTATCATATTTATGAATTTTATTTCTTAATAATGCTTCTTAAATAATCATTTAATAAGTTACATAAATATAATTGATGTGTCTATTTTATCTATCTACATATTTATATTTATATGTTAGTTTCTTGCAGTGTTAGCCACATTAAGTATAAAAAAAAATTAAGGAGTTCTTTATAATTATAAACATACCATAGACTTATCAGTCATCCTTAAAATGACCAGCTTTCAAACTTTGTGTTAAATAATATTTATTAATTAATAACTACAAAACTAATTGCATATTAGTTATCTTCATTTGAAATAAATAATTATATATTTGTACTTCCTTTTTTAAATAACTATAAAATACAAATTATTATGGATTATTTAATAATGAACTTGATTAAATATGTAATAAATTGTCATTCACAAAAGTATTACTGATTCAACTAGTAGTTAATATGATTATAATAGTGATGTAAAAAATTATCAAAAATCTATTTCTCTTCTCAAAATGGAAAAATTCACTTTAAAGCTAAAATATTATAAATTATGCATTTGTTATTTACTTTATAAATGAATAAAAAAATACATCTTATTTTGATTTTTCATATATATAAAGTTAATGAAAATTAAAATAATAAATATATGGTAAAGAGATTTAGACAAGCATATATATATATATATATAAATTATGTCTGTCTCTGTGTTTTAAGAAGAGAATATATAATTATGAACATTGCATACCCTTGTATGAAAGAGAGAAGACAGGCAGAATCAGATACTGTTGTGAGTTTCTTTTCCATAAATCACGTATAAAGGCAAAAGCGACAAAGGGTTGACAAGAGAAAAGCAATTGCATTGCATGCAAAGAGCCAATGGTTTGTTTTTCTGTATCTTTGAAGAAGACACAAAGATGAGTTCAAACCAGATCATGTATCTGTGCCGTAACTAGATTTTGATTTTATGCCTTTATTCTCATACCTTACCAAAATTTTGGGACCAAAAATAAATTCCAAGCTTCTTCAATGAGATACATGATCATGACTTGTAGTCATGAGTGCCCATGCAAGCTGTCTCTGCACTATCCCTTCTTTACAAACACCAACCAAGATTCTCACTACCACTCTTTCTTCTTACTTCTTTCTTTGTCCTTTCAGTATACAATTCTCAACAATTGTCCTTCTTCACACTTTGCTAATGACACAAACTTCATGGACCATTTCATATGGGATCACAATTTCATGGCTAATTTCAAGTTTCAATCTTGCATATGTAAATGCTTTATATAGGGTATTATTGAACAAGTGATCTATAAACATTTTCAAAAAAGAAAAATAGAAATATATGACAAGGGCATAGTTAGGTTTTAGTATTGGCTTGTTGCATGAAAAAATAAAAAATAATAACAGGGAAAAAAACAAAAAGAAGAACAAGAGGACCAAACCAACTCAACGTGCGAGTGATGGGCATGATTTTTTGGAGAAATCTGTATATTGTTGTATTCTGATTCTCATGGCCAGAAGGGAAATTAAGAGAAGGCAAGCAATAATGTTACAACTGATTCTACATTTGTGACCAAACATCATTTATGCCAACGAAAATTGATTTTGTTTCCATTAAGTTTTTAGTTTTACCATGGTTTTTGTCGTGATGTGGCCAACTCTTCACCTTAAAATATATATAATCATATGTTGTGACTAATTAAACTGTGCAGCATAGACAAATTTGGATTCAGTGACATAACATATAAGGGTATCTAAAATCCTTATCATATAAAAGCCTGCTGGAACAGATTATGAACATATGTGCAAGTCTAACTTACTTTAAGGAAACAAAGTCAAGGTAAAAGCTTAAGTTTTCATCTTCCTATGTCCTTTACAGAAGTTTTTGTGAAGTTTTATTTGAATTAATAAGTAAATAGTTGTGTTGTGCTTAAATCAGTTTATGGAAATGACTTAAGACCCTCTCCCAAAAGTGTTTTTTTACATTTATTTAATAAATTTTAGAGTGGAAACCTACCAAAATAAGTTATAAATTAATTAATACAACTTCAATTACTCCATAGAAGGTTAATTATACATTAAATGACAGTGAAAACCAAATGCTCTGGGCTGTGTTTGGTTTGAGGGATTTACTGATAGTGAAAACCAAATGAGCTGAAAAGAGATAAAAGTTTATTCAATTCCTATTCCTATTTTATCCTAACACTGTAAAGATAAATAATTTGTACTTAACTGGTGCAAATACAGTGCTGCAACTAAAATCATACATGTTTATGAATGCATTGCTGCAAAATTAAATTTTGTCTTTAATATGAAATTTAAAAAGGTTAATTTTGGTACCAATAAATTTAATTTGTGTATTTAATTTATGATTTGTTTGAAAAGTTTGAAATTTAATTAATATTATGGTGAAAATATAATGACATAAACCAGAGAAGGATGAACACTGAAACATCAGTTAATGTTACTGTAACTTCCAAATGAAATGGCCTGTTTTCTTTTCCTCCCAATTGAAAATAAATTCGTTTTTTTGTAACATTGATAAGACTGAAACTATTTGCTTTTGTCTGTTGCAGCTAGAAGCCATCCATGGTGAAAACTCACATCAAGTGGCAAGTACAATGGCATCTTGCCCGTCTTGTGAAACCGTGGTGTTAGCGTGCTGAGTCATGTCAGTACCACATGATTGTTGTGGCCAAAGTAGTACTATTGAAACATCATTTGATGTATCAAAAAAAGAGTTTATGATATCATTTTATGCCAGAGTTGTTGTCCAAGTGCATTCTTCATATTTCCAAGCACTCCACACATCATTAAATCTATTTCTTTGGACTCATTTGCTTATAATTAAAGACAAAGTGAAAGAAGTAAAGATATATAAAGAGTGTGTGATTTGATATTTGAAAATTTAAATATTATTCATAGCAGAATCTGCATTTAACTTGATCCATGTTTTCTTGGGGGTTACAGAGGTGATTTTCTTGTTGATGATGTTCCATGAAAAATATGATGTTTCTTTCAACTTTCTACCCTTTTCCACTGCCAAGAGTACTTCAAAGGCTTTTGATTATCTCAATAAAATATTTTAGTGATACAACTAACAGAGAACACAGACCTATATACCTAAACCCTATGCTTAATTTTATTACTCCTAGTAACTTCCATATTGGGAGTGAACAATAAGAGCACTTCTTAATTTCCTATGTTGGATTAGTTGGAATTGTGATGCACTTAGAATGGACTACTTGATTTCTTTTACAATCATCTAATTGAAAACAAAATTCTCTTCATATCAAGCCTAAAATAGTGTCAAAGTCCAAATTAGCCCTTCTGGTACTGTCTTTCTGATTCTGTTAATAATCATGCAGATTTTTGCATGAAGTCATTAGTAATATGATATACATCTTTTACTGTAGATGAAGGCTTGGGATGATTCTGCATGTGATATGGGTCCTTCACCTGCGTATCAGAAATCACATCAAGAAACAGAAGGGAAAATCCTTGTGTTCTAAATTGTAACTCCTTGAGCACCATTAGATAAGCATTTACCACTAAGGAACCTAAATTGACAGCTCTATCACTTTCAACACATCATTCATGCAAAATCAATCCCCACTTCCCACTTATTACAACAAGTGATATTTAAACTTTGCTTTATTTGCTTATCATTACAGACAAAACAAACCACATCCCCATGCATTACTTCCCCCACCCTATGCTAACAAAGCAAACAACCAACAAACTGGAGATTGTGGTCCACACCCTTCCCCCGTCTTTTTCTACCTTTTTGGCTCCATATAAACTCCCTCATTCACTCCCCATGCTCCCAGAGACAAGGCTCTAACCGTTTTCTTGCCCCAGCATCTTCCTCTCTTCTTCTTCATAATTGCCACAACTCATTATGGAGATCAAGAGCAGAGATAGGAGCCAAGTGTCCATTGGAAAGGTCAGGAGAGCCAGCCTGGTTGAAGTAGAAGATGAGGAAGATGAGGAGAATGAAAGTGTGATTGGTGGTGAGGGCTTTCTTGCAGAAGATGAGAGGAAGAAGGCTAGTGCAGGTGGTGGCAGAAGAGGGTCTGCTGGAAGTGGAGTTTCTCCACCTTCTTGTCAGGCTGAGTTGTGTGGTGCTGACTTGAGTGTTGCAAAGAGGTACCATCGCCGCCATAAGGTGTGTGAGCTTCATTCCAAGGCACCTTTTGTCATGGTTGCAGGAATGAGGCAGAGGTTTTGCCAGCAATGTAGCAGGTGTTGAATTCCTCATCTAAACTAAAGCATTTTCTCTTAATGTAAATCTGTATTGCCTTTAGCATCTTATAGCAGAGTTCATAATGCTTATCAATTAAAATTTTGAAACTAAGCATAGTACTACTTTTGAGGTAGTCCTTTAAATTCAAACTATGAACAGGCATGCCTTGAATCTTAATCAGTGACTAAAAACTTTGTTGTTGTGTTACTCAAGAAACATTTTTTCATGCATACATCAGAAACACACCTTAAAAATTCAACTTCAGTGGTTAGATCTTTTAACTTATCTTCCACACAAAGAAGTGTCAACCATTTCAAGGAATTGGTTCTATGCATTTGCCTTGTTAGAAAGCTGTGATGAGTTTGTGCAGGTTCCATGAGCTGGCAGAGTTTGACGAGGCTAAAAGAAGCTGCCGGAGACGCTTGGCAAGACACAATGAGCGGCGCCGGAAGAGCAATGCTGAAACTTGCAATGAAGGATGCAGCGGCAGCAAAGGGCAGCACCCTGCTGAAAGCCTCTGCAGAAATGCTGATGACTGGGGAAGAATTCAGATGAACATGGCAAGGAATTCTGGTTACAGGTCCTTCCACTTCAGATGAATTCAATGTGTTCATCACCATGCTCCCTCTCTTCTGTCAATGGATCTTTACAATATGCCAAGGCATATATTAAAGTCCTCTTTTTATGTTACTAGAATAAGCATCTAAACCAGAACTAAAAAACTCCCAACACTTAAAGGTGGTGTCATTTGTAAACTAAGCACTATATTTTATTATTTACTTACCAAGTTTCTTATGTTTCTGTGTGCCTTGCAATGTAAATTTTCTGTTGTATCACCCTTAAAATGATGTATTTCCCCATTATTAGAATAAAATCTATTGCTTATTGAGTAAATTCACGTATCTCTTTCAATTATTTCTATATATCAAACGTTTATGCTGTATAAATATCGTAGTTTTATTAGACTCAAAATGTATAAAATGGTAAAATGAAATCTCCACATTATATCTGTAGGATTTGTTTGCATCTTCAGTAAATAAAACGGAAAAATAGCTGAAAATGGTGACAAACATGTTCGTTGTCTGGCCCTGTCAATGATTGATATGCTTATGATACTGCAAAGCCATCACCCTCCATCCTATTTATGAAAAGATATTGTTGAAGGTCATTCCCTGGTTCCTTCTGAAAAATGACAACAAATTATAACAACAATGATAGGAGTAATACAAGCAAATAACTTAATCTAAAATCTTACAGGCCTAGGCAGTGATCTAAAAGTAAGGTTCCAAGATCACTCACAAAGACCAAACTTCCTTGAAAACATGCAGATCAAAGTTTGGTCTATATAATCACAGAATCTACATCTTGCCCACATTGTTAATTTGCATGAAGGACTCAACATAATTATCATTTTATTCATTACACCGCAGTATATGTTACACTTGAAAGTTGCTGGATCAAAGTATGTCATGTGAGTGTTGTGATCACTGAAATTTGACAACAATGCATGAGATATCATCGGTGCTTTTCCTGTTAACTGCTTCTTCGGTAAGGCGCTTTGCTGAAGACCGAGCGTCCTTTACATTTCTGATACAATTAACTGCATCTTGATTTGACATGACCTGGAAAAATTTGAACATTAGATAAAACACCACGAGCACTAAACATGGCTACTTAGAAACTACTTTCTCTAGTCTCTACTCTATAAATACACTCTTTAATCCCTGCTGCCCAAAACTATAAGGACTAAAACCGATTAAAAAATATAGTAAGCAGAGTTAAAAAGTATGTGTGCATGGACTAAAACCAAGTAGTTTCTAAATCGTTAAGATTATGCAAACATAGGAATCAAATGAGTGATTAAACCTATCAAATATATACATTGATAGATAGATAGTCATAAGGTCTTTGCATCATGCTTCATCTATCAAAACTGACCTTCCATAATCCATCACTGGCTAATATAATGAACTCTGCATCATCACCTATATTCTCCACTGTCACAAATGGCTCTGAACTCAAGTGTTTCTTCAGGCTTTTGTCACCAAAAGCCCTTGACACTGCCAGCCGTCCATCAACCCGTGGAACATCCCCTGAGGTAATGACAAAAGTTGTATATCCTTAGAACTGGAACAAAGTCCATGCAAGTGAACTTTTTAGAGCAAGCAACTCAACTAGATCAGAAAAAGCAGCAAGAATCATTAGCTCTAAGCTACAAATCTCACAACTGACCAACCTAGTGGAGCATTTAGTAAGATCTTGGCAAAGTTATATGCATTTTAGATCATGTCATACCTGGAAAGTTTGATACAAAACCACCTCTATTTTTTATATCCTCATGCTCCGTGTTTGGCTCATGATCCACTGATAATTGTTTGGCCACACCCTTCTTGCATAAGACGGCCCTGGAATCCCCAATGTTGGCTACTATTAACTTCTGACAATTGACTAATATGGCTGTAACTGCAGTTGAACCCCCTCTACCTAATTCACCGGACATCTCTAAAATATTAGAATCAGTTTTACTGTAAGCTCTCTTGACTGCATCAGCAGGTTCTTTCCAGAAGTCAGGCTACACAAGACAAAGAATCATTGAACTTCTATTACAAATAGTGATCATATTCATTTAACTAGAGTCAACACTATGAAATTTTCAACTTTGAGGATATCCCTGAAATTAATCGCCTCTACAGTTAAGTAACCAGCAAAAACTAACAACATGGATTACCTCTTTTATTATGTTATCAAACAAATGAGACTGCAGGTAATTAGGTACACTGTGACCTGCGTGCCCATCAAATATTGCAAACAAACCCAATTCATTGCTGTCTACTTGCTTAAATTGAGCAACAACATAATCCTCCATGTCATGATATGATTTTCCTTTTACCAAGTGAAAGCCATGAGTTATGTTCTTGGACATCTTGCTCTTGCCTTTCCCTGAATCAGGGTCTGATGAACCCAAACCAACTTTTACCTGCAAGCAACATGCTATGGTTATCAATATGTGAAGTAGTTAATCAAGTGGGTGATTGGCCTTTCCATATATAGTACTATGGCCATTAAGAAGATGCATTCAATTCTGAAGGTTGTAGACCACATGTAAAGAAATATGTTGTGACCAAGTGGTGCCCTCCCAGCCACTCCATTACAACAACAAAACTTTATCTCAACAGTGAGATAGGTTACATGAATCACACAACCACTCTCCCACTCTCCACTAAATAACCAATTTATTACATATAACAAGATCATTTGTTACACTTTAACGTTAGAGCTGTCCAAAAATGATCCGGCTCACATAGACAGGTCAAAGCCAAAAAGCACCACAAGCACTATTGTTAAAGGTTGACCTAGCTCATTCAAAGTGATAAATTTTCAATGGTCACAACTTTCCTGGAAGGAAATTAGAAAGCTCTCAACTTCTTTTACCATAGTTTTTGCAAAATTCATTGAGGAAAATCCCAGATTAATGACAAGGAACAGATAGCTCTTAATGAACAAAAAAAACCAGGTTTTGGAAGAAAGCACTTAGCATCTTTATTTTGTAACTTTGTCATATCAGGAAAAGACCAGGTTATGCCAGAAACGAGTAAACATAAGAATAAGCAGGTTAGTTCTGGAACAAGCCCTCACTCATCACAATTTACATACTCATACAGATTAAAACCAATTGAAGTATTTGACATAATCTGGTATATTTATCTCACACCGGAAACAAAGATGCATATCGGTTTCAGTGATATGTTTTCCTACAGATCGGAGATAGCTGAAAGATAATAACATTAGATTGCAGAAAAGTAATTGGAGACACTCTCTTACAAGTCAAAGTCAATGATGGAAGACTAGGCACACTGCATGAATCGTTCAACAACAACCACAAAAGGGATACAAATAAAACAAGTTTGAGTTTATTAACTTGAGTAATATAAGCAATAAAAGCAATCCACAGAATCAAATGATGAAGATAATAGCCACAAATGAAGATCTACATCATTTATCAGATGAAGAATATAAAAGCAAGAAAAACGTGATCCAAGTCCAGCCACAAAGAATTTTCTACACAATATCAAAAGGGAGTGACCTGTACCTTCATCTTGTGAAGGATTTCTCTGGTGGTCATAGCTGCTGTCCTTGAGCTGAAGAAAAGAGAGGAAGAAAAAGAAGGCAAAAAAGAAGAGAAAGATGAGTGACTGTGCTATATGCTGATGAGGATGGAAAATAGTTGCGTTGACAGACAGGTCTGAAAAGGACAAGTCCACCATGTTTGATTTTTTGATCATTTTTTTTATGCATATTAAGATATCTCCATTGATAATCAAAACTCTATCTTTTTATATGTATAAAAATTATCTTTTTAATAATATAATTTCATTTACATTGTAAGAATCAAAACAACAACCTTCTTAAAGAATCCATCTTTTGTTTGTTGTTGTTCTTTGATAACTACTAAAACTGTTATTTAACTTTACAGTTTACACCCCTTCTGAAAAAAATTCCATTTTTTATCATCCTTCCCATAGATTTGGTTTCTTCTCTTATACTCCTATATCAGGTGTTCTCCATAGCTAGGCCCTCCACGTGGAATTGAGTCAAATTTTAAGGTTTAAAATAAGTTTTTTGTTCTAAACTATATATTTGTTCTTTTATCTTTAATTTAAATATTTGACCTTTTATGTTTATAGTTTTCATTTTTTTTTTGAGTTTTAGTTCTGTTTAAATTGTAATCTTTTTAATTTCATAGAAAGCACTCTTTTTAGAGTATAAAAACTAAAAACTATTGATAAATTAGGACATAAATAAAATAAAATTATTATAGAAACTAAAAATTAACATTCTAGAGTATAATATCATAATTAAAATAGCCACACATATATTTTAAAAAAGTAAATATAAGTTTTTCAGTAGTTGATAAATTTTCAAAATTAAATTTATTCTTCAAAAGATATATTTGTAAGTTTCAACTCTGTATGACTTTTTTAATTCTTTCTTATCCTCTCCAAGTAGATGAGATATAATTATGAGAAGTACTGTACTTATTCAGTTAATGGTAAATAATTTTGAATAACTGATAATCTGAATTTATACGTGTAACAAAATAAAAAAAATAACTTTTTAATCTGAATTTATTTTTTTAATAAGAAAATAGTTTTGGATTAAAATATATCAAATAAAGAATTGAAATAAAGATGTACTTGAACAGGGGAAACTTTAAAATTTTCTTCAATTGGGTAAAAGCTGTGCGCTTACCCGTGTTGACTAATCTCTACGGTGACAGTGACTCCTATGAAACTTGTAAAATATAACTACCTTTTTTATAATTTGACGTGAATAAATTAAAAAAAAAAAAAAACCTGAACTGAACTGGGTACAAAGAATGTGACAATATTTTCTTTAAATAGAAATCATTAAATTGAAAACTGATTTGATCACATCTGTTTACAAATCTTTTTACAATACCCAATTTTTAATTATATTAAAAAATAATTATTTTATTTTATTTATGTGGCTAACAATTACTTTTTATTTATTTGATAACAACTACTCCACCATCACTTGAAAACCATAAACAAAAATAATATAAATTAGCATCACTTAAATAAATGAGGTTTTACAAGATTAATAAATAAAGTATGCATGTGGATGTGCTTCATAAGAAACTATTCCAATCATTTCTCGATACTAATTCTAAGACAAGAAAATTAAGGAATTTAGTTCCATATTAAAAAAATTTAAAATTTAAATTAAATAATTATTATATTCTAAGGAATTTAAAATTTACACAAAAAGTTCCAGTTAAATTTATCAAATCAAGTCCTAGTTTATCAAACATTTCAAAAAATAATTTATTTAAATTAAAATATTCCATGATTTTTTGAGTTCAAATGTGTTAAACTAATATTTGACACGTTCCTCCATTTTTTCCTTTGTAAATTTATTCATTTCATTATTAGTAAAGTGATTTCTTGGACATTTATTTGTGTAAGCCGAACAAAAGTGTTCATGACCTTAATATGTGTGACTATCAAAATTTAATATAATATCAATACATTTTTTACTTCGAAATTTACATTATAATATAAAAATATACAATGTTATCTTCGTGATAATTACTATATGTTATATTAATAAAGTTAATAATTATTATTTTACTAAATCAAGTATTCTCACATCTCAATTATCATATATTAATTTGAATGAAGTAAATTTGATCAAATTAAGTAATTAAAACAAAGAATAACACCATTCATAATTTAAATGAGAGGTATTATTTAAAAGTAATTTAAACTAAGTCAAATAAATATAAAATAGAAGAAAATATTGCTTGAAAAATGTTTCATACTTAAATAATATTATTAAATAAAAAAGAGTTTATTTCTAGAAATCATTCAGTTAAATACTAAATAGTCACTTGAGAATAATTATCCTTCTAAATAATGAGTTGTTGCTTGAATGATAATCATTTATTAAGCAAAGGAGCTTTAAATTTAGAAGTCTTATATTGAACATTTTTATCTCTGGGAAAAGATAAGTAGTTGCTTTGATGAAAATTGTAGATAACAGTAATCCAGAAGTATGTTAAAATCTATATAAAACCTGATGTAATTTTCTCAATCCATTTAAATTAATAAAATCTAATTTCAAAGATAATCTTTTAAAACTACGTTTAAACCCCATTATCATAGAAATTTTGAAAATGAAACAATATTGTCAAACTTTACTATATAAAACATTCAATCTTTCTTAACATACAAATAATTCACCTCAACAACATTTCATGCCATGAACATATCCTTATTTAAACATCAATTACAGTTGTTGCTAGCTTTTAACCTACTAACATTTAGATACAATTTTGTCTACTTAAAATAACTTTAAAATGTCAATTCATAATTAAATCCTATCATAAATTTTACTTTTATCTAAAAACTATTTATATGTGTGGTCAATTAATTCATAGATGCAAAAGATTTAACACTAACCCTATTGAAATCAAATTAATCACAAAAACTTAATTTAGCATATGATCCAAAAACTAATATCCTTTATTTATAATTTATTACACTTTAAGGTAAGTAAGATGTGAAGAAGATGATAAGTTAAAGATGTTTAATGATCCTTTACATTTATTTTTAGAAAGTCAAACTTAAAAAACAAATATATTATTACAAACTCAAACTCACAAAAACTCGTCCTCTTCATCTAAATGCAAAACCTAAAATAAAAAATATGAAATTTGGAAAGAAAAAAAAATTATCTTAAACAAAATTTTGGTATAAATAATTTAAATTTAATCTTTATAATTTTATACGAAGAAAATATTAGAAAAAAATAAATAAAAATGAGTTTTTTTTTCTATTTATAACATTAAAATTAAACTTAAAACATACTATCATTTTTTATTTAAACCTTTTAAACGTTATGAGCTTGTACTTCACTATTTATTTTATCAAAATTAATTCACTTTAAATTGTTTTACATTTATATTTTCTCTAAAAGAAATAATATTATTCACTGAAATATATCAAATCAAAATTTAATATTTTGATATCGAATAAAATATTTTCTATGCATAAATTATGACAATAATTCAGCGTAATTTCTAATTTCATATTTTTATTTAAAATACACCATTTTTAATCTATTATATATATATACACGCGCTCACACGCGTTCTTCTTTTAGTGAAGAATTAATTATTTTTTAAAATATTTAGAAAAAATTGATAAAATTCATATTTTAATCAAATTTAATTAGTTTACTTTGTTTTCTATGTTAATATTTGCTCTTTAATAACAAGAAATACAATTTATTAAATATAAAATTTCAATTTAGTTATCAAATAATATATTTTATTATGTAAAGATTGAGACGATGATTTCTGCGTAACTTTGTATTTTTATTTGATAATATCTTCATTTTTTTTCATATTATTTTATCATCCTAAAATGTGTTTGAAAGCCATTGATAATATATATATATATATATATATATATATATATATATATATATATATATATATATATATATTGTTTAAGGTTTAGAGTTTCAAATATTTAACTTTTTACTATATTAAATAAATTAATAGAAGTAATATGGTAATTTTTCAGTAAAGTTTCTATTTCAATTAAAAACAGTTATATTCCCACGTTTCCATTTTTTATGGTGGTTTGAAAATTTATTTTTAAAAGGTAAACCAAAGATGGAAACATATAACTCCTTCTAAACACTAAACAAGCGTTTGATATAAATAAACTTTTAGCTTTATGATGATTTGAAGTTAAAAAAAAATTATTTTTTGTGTTAGAATTTTTTTAAAAATAACATTATGGCTAATTAGTACTGATATATTTTGAAGTACAATAAAAATAATAATATTAATAAGAAAATTTTAATTTTATTTGTTTTATTTGAATTTTATTAATTATTAAGAAATTAAATATGTATTTGGTCTTTAACCATTTACATGTGTGTTTATTAACCAAAAATTATTTTTTATTAATTTTTTTTTATTTCATTAAAAATGAAATATATAGTTACTTCTTGTACTGATTATTTACTTTAATATGTTTAAAATAAGTTATTATCAATTTTTCAGAGAAACATGTTCATATTTGTGATTTAAGAAAAAAAACTAATGCAAAAGTATAACGCTATTTTTATTAAATTAGATAACATAATTTTAAATTAAAATTTTAGTGAAAATGTTATATTATTATTATTATTAATTTCTAGAAATTTTTTATAAATATTTTTAATAATATTTATAAAAAATTTCCATTACCCATCATTATTCCTTGAAATAATAGTTAGTTGATAGGATTAATTATTAAATACTAATATTCCTGAAGCAGTATTCTACTACCTACTTTTTTTCTGGTGTGATTCTACTAAGTTTTCACAACCTAATTTTCCTAAACTGTTTTAAAGAGTTTTCACTCTGGAATGGTGTGATAAATATTATACCTTTAAACAAAGCCAGGTCTAACTAACAAAAATCAAACTCAGATTTCACTCCATTACTAAGTGAGGACTTTATTATTGAACAATTTATAAATATATCTGTGAATGTTCTTTAAGTCTGAAGTAATAATCATTAATAAAATTCAGACTCATATTTTTCATTCTGATGTGACTTTTATCAGTGAACAATTTATAAATACCTATGTGAATTTCTTTAAGCCTTGAGTAATGTTCTAATCCTCACATAAACTTTTCATAGCCTAATCTTATCTAAACTTTTTGAACCGAAAGAACAAGTATTCTACTTTGTTTCTAAGTGGTTGAATGAGGAAATTGGAGGTGTGAATATGGGCTATGAGTGGTCCCAAAAGAAGAATATCTGAAATGGGCCCATGGGTGTGCCAGAGAAACCCAAAATAGAGAGTAGGATTTTTCAAAGTGCTTATTGTCCCTTTGTCATTGTGTCCTCATACAAAGAAAGTTTACACCTCTCTCTCACCTCACAATTCCTTTGGTCTTCTCCATGTTTGGCTTCTATGTCCTATAGTCTTCCTACTTTCCTTTTACCTTCCCTTTTTACTTTTCTTTTTTTCTTTCTCTAAATAGTGATGAGTGTATGTATTTGAACTGTGTCCTTTACAATAATAAAAAAAATGCTACATGACAAAAGAGTAGTGTGTGTGATTCATTGTACTTGGGATAAACAAAGACCAATTGAATCAACCATCATGAAACCAAAAGCCTATTTGAAAGAGAATACTTAAGACAAATGCTAACATAATGAAGATTAAAAAGTATTTAATATCTTAAAAACATAAATTATTGGAGTTATTAGGAAGGTGTTGCAAAAGGAATTAGAATTAATATTTTTAAATTATACATATGTCTCCAAAACATGACAAAGTGGTCGTCAAGTTTTTCATATATATAATATTGCATGAAATGGCCACATCATCATTTGGGTGCAAAAAAACTTCTTAACATTCTTTCTCTTTTTAAATAAAATGGGAACAACTGCAAATCTAATATCCAACATGATCTTGAAACATTAATTTTTAAAATGTTGTTAAACATGGACAAGATCTTCAACCATAAATCACATAAATAAATTTACATCTAAACATTAAGTCTGTGGTATTACATTTCGTTTTATTTGTATTTTTTCATTTTTGTTTTCTTCTTCAACTGTAAGAGTTAATAAAAAATGTTGAACACACACCCCGTGTATGAATGAAGTGTAAAGAAAAAAATAATAAAAAAGACCTAATTAATTTTTTAGTTTCCACTGTATATAGTGTTAAATATTATTTTAGTTAAATAAGATTAAAAAATTAGTTAATTATGTTAATATTAAAATTATTAATTTATCAAATTTTTAGATAAACTGTTAGAGTCAGCACAAATATACTTAAGATATCCAGCAATTATCAATTAATTTTAGTGTAATACTTAAATATGTTTATATATATATATATATATATATATATATATATATATTATCTATTATTTTACTCTCTCACAAATATTTTTCTTTTGCTTTAGCCTTTATGAACATGTTAATTTTGTTTAGTCTTCATAAATATTTTTTTTCACAAAAAATATTTTCTTATTTTAATATATGATGGCATTATATGTTAATATGACTTTTTTTTATGACTGTCAATCTTGTGGATAATTTTGCTAATATCTCATGTGATGGCATTATCATTGTTAAAATTAATAAAGAGAGTTAACAAAAAAGTAAATCAGAAACCAAAATATCCTGTATTATGAACATTAGTGAGTTAATTAGGTTTTTAAAAGAATAAAAAAAAGTTATAAATATAATGAATGGTGTATTAGAGAATGATGAAGTGAGAAATAAAAGGAAAAAGATAAGATGAAAATAGAGTGAAAGAGAAAGTATATGTATTATTCGGAAAAAAAAAATGCGCAAGAAAATATCTTAAAAAATTGCATTTGCTTTTCATTATGTAATTATACTAAAATGTTTTGTAATGTGATGGATGTTATAACTATATGTAGATTATATTCTTATATGAGTACGTTGATCATGCTTTACACCTCTAAATATGCATTTTGATGAATCTGAAACTGGAGAAAAACATGATAAATGACTGTTCTTACTTCTGTGTCGTTTTTATTTATGACATGTTTATTAGGGAAGCAGATAAATTTAAAAGGGAAAAAATAAGAATAAAAGAAGAAGCATGTATGTTCCCCCACACTACTACTAGGTATTCATAAGATAAATGATAGAAAAAAAACATATAGTGAGTGAAATAATAAAGACACTAATGTTATGATTTTGTTATGCTATATCAGTTATGATTATTAACTCAAGTAATATAGTTCACTAAACTGGTTTGGATCATATTTTTCATTTAAAAAAAATGATTTTATTTAGGTGTTACAAATAAAATAATTATGTTTATGTATTCAACATTTCTTCTATCTAACTTTTATACTGTTTTTCATTATTTTTTGTCATGTCACTTATAATTTATTCTTTTACTTTTATTCTCTCTTGTTTTATACATAGACAAACAAATAGGTGTATATTTGTCATTTTTGTATACAGACTCATTAAATTTACAAATAAGTCATTGGTAACAGTATGCTAGAAATTGATCCTCTTAAACAAGGATTCATATTCAAATTTTGTGAATAAGATAAAGACGAATTGAGTTCATAAGAAATAAAAAGTTCTAAATTTTATCGTGTAACTCTCTTTTCAATTCAACATTTTGTTTTGATAATGTTTTGATGTATAACTCTTTTTGAATTTGGCCTTTAGTCCAAGAAGAATGTATTAGAACAAAGAAAACGATAAAAATCAAACATATAATAGATTATCAGTACGTTTAGAACACAAAAGAATTAATTTTACTCTACAAAGTCATGATGAAGTGATCATGCAATTCGGTTAATTATCTATTTTTTAAAATTTGATTAATTTGTGTGTTATTCTTAGTCTGTATGTTCTGCAAATAAATGTGTTTGTTTAGATTGTAGTTTAATACACACTACCAACCATGGTTTGGAGAGTATCAACGGGATTTCATATTTGTCAAAACGAATTGTCTTTTGGGCGTGCTAGACACATGATAAAAAGAAAAAAAAAGTTAAAAATATAACATTTTACTCAAAAGGCAAGTATTTAACTATATTTAAAAAAACATAACTCACTTTTTGTTTTTGAAATAGTTTAAAGTCTTTAATAAAGCTGTACTATCTATTGGAAACTACATAATTGAGCTCATGTGGCCATATTTAACAAATAATAACATAACTAACTAAAATAGTTTTGAAATTAATATGGAAAACATTTTAGAAAACTTACAAGACAACATAACGTTAATCTTAAATTAATTTTATAAATCATTCATATTGTTAGAATTAATATAAGGTTAATTATAATATTATACAGGTTCAAATTCATTTATGTGGAAATAAGTATGAAAAAAAATGTGGAAACAAATATGTAAATAGGATTACTTGAGCTAGGTAAATATTATGTTTTGATAGCATTTATTATTTTTAACAATTAAAGCTAACTTGAGTGTCAAAGAACTTTTTGTAGCAAGTGGAGTGTCAAAGACAATGTGGAGTGAAGTGATAAAATCATCACAAAAGACTCTCTCGACACATATAAGAACAATTGGCATCCACGATGAGGCCAAGAAGAACATTGAAGAAATTAATGGTATCGACGAGGAATATGACTAACAACCGTTAGAAATCAGTAGATACGCAATCAACTGAAGACCTTACTAGGCATATGACATTACTCTTGGTTCTCTAGAAGGAAATGACATAGTTAAAGTAGAAGAATGTAATAGAGATTAGTACTTTGAAACAGAAGAATGAAGAGATAAGGAAAAAAAAATTGGGGAACAGACCCATATATCTCACTTCGTCAATGAGGCTAACTAGGATACTGCAAAGGATATGACTGTCTCACCTAGACCGAGACGACCCCCCCGCTTCACTATAGTGACTTGAAGTTAGGAGGCGGAAAGTCATAAGACTAAGTCCCAACTACATAATTAACCCAACACGTTCATGACCATAGGTGGCACCTGGAGACATTCATTCATCAATGGTATCATATTTGTAGTGCTTCCACCCAATTGGAAAAGATTGATAATCGACCCATATGATGGATCAAGAGACCTAGATGAGCACATCAATGACTACATCACACAGATGAGCCTGGGTTTGGATACGACTAATGGCATCGTCCTATGTCGTATCTTTCCTACATGGTTGAAAGGGGGGTGCTAACTTGGTTCATGCGACTTTCACCCCCTTGATCGACTCATTTGAGACATTGATGGTCAAATTAGGCCCACAATTTACGACAAACCAATTGTATCATTTGCGTCCATCACATTAGTAAACATTTGACAACATAAGGGAGAGTCACTTAAACTTTTAATGGAAAGGTTCATAAAGGTAGCATTGAGTATCTAGAACACCAATCTGGAAGTGGCTCTACATCATAGGGTTACACCCTAAGGCTAGTCCGTTTGCTGATAATTTGTGCAAGAAATCTACAACAGACCTAGGTGAGTTACGGTGAATAGTTATGAAATTCATGAAGTTAGAAGAATTACGAGACTTCATAAATAAAGCAAGAATAAAATGGTATCTAAGAAGGTGAAAGAGAAGGATAGGCTGAGAATATCTCATCCGACAATAAAGCCCTAAGAACATAGAATACCAAGGTTCTCACAATATACACCCGTTAATGTTGATCGCAGTCAAATCCATTAAGAAGCTCTCAATGCTAAACTAATCTCAACTCCAAGGAAGGTGTCGACACCAACAAATAATGCAGGTACCATCACAATAAGAGAGATCACACAACCGAAGAATGTCAGACATTAAAAGACAAAATAGAGGAGTTGATACAAGTAGTCCACCTCCAAAGGTTCATGAAGGAAATCAAATATTAAATGATGCCTCAATCATCAAGAAGAGGGGAGCAAATCATTCGTTGGGATCATGATAGGATAGATCAATGAGATTAGTCCCGACAAGATGAGGATGAGCAGAGATTGCCAAACTGATGTCCTAAAGCTTACCAAGAGCATAACCGAGAAGCACCACTCTGAAGTTTGATTAACACCATCATAGGTGGGTTCGTCGAAGGGGGAGTATTGACATCTGCAAGGAACCAACACCTCTGAACAGTGCAATCTGTCAATGTCGTGACCTCTTCCCCTTGTAGAAGGATGTCACTCATCACCTTCATTGACACTACTTCAAAGCCATATACCCTAATAGCCATAACGGTTGAGGTTGAAAACTTCGCAGTCATGAAGACCCTAGTCGATCAAGGGAGCTTGGTGGACATCCTATATTGAAAACTTTCAAGAAGCTACAAATTCCTGAAACAGAGGTCCAACCATATGACGACCAAATCATGGGATTCTCGAGTGTAAGCATGAATACCAAAAGCAACATTTAGGACTCAAAAACCAACTATCGTAAACTTGTCAAAGGGGAAACAAACGTGTGCATCTGTGAACATACACACATACATATAGAAAAATTCATACGAAGCATCCTTTCAGCCATGATACACATTATCAATGGCGCTACAATGCGCCATGGAAACTATACCTATTTCGGCATCCCTTTTTAGCATTGGTATGCTCACCAAAAAGGACTCTACCATAGACAATTATCAATGCTTAGAAAAGTATTCAGTCACTCGAGTATCCACAAAATCATAGCCTGACCAAAGTAGAAGTTCATTTTTGACCTGCTTCGAGATAAGGTCTTGGGCTAGACCTATGACATCGATCTGACATACCCTTGTCTTGGAGGTTGAACTAACACCTATGATGGCAACCAAAGACTCATCAAATCTTCCAACGATTACCCACTCAAAGAAGCCAATGAGGAGGACATCGCTAACTTAGAAAAATGAACTGCCTACATCGAATTAATTATAAAAAGCTGGTGGTCTCTACAAAAGGACCCACCACTATTTATAGAAATCGAGAGAGGTAGACAACCCAAATGATGTTTCTCTCTCCAACGATTAGATCTTTTCACATCCAATGGTTGTATGATTCCAAACACGGCTCACAAGTGTTAAGCTTCAGATCCTCATTCGATCCATACCAAGATCCTTCGAGACTCTTCTGGATACACCCCTCGAGTTTGGGAGGTTGTGAGTAGTATGTAGTTGTGTATATCTTGACTAAAAGATAAAACATTATCAGTGAAAATATGAAATTTTATTGCAGATAAAACTCTTGAACAAAGCTCTCAAACTTGGGGGCTAATGTATTATATATGCTTGAGACCATATAATTGAAGTCGCTTGAAACATCTAGCCGATAACAATGGAACCAACCAAAATAGTCTTAGAATCAAAGCCAAAGACACCTTAAAAAATCGACAAGACAACATAATTAATAGTAACATTAATCCTAAATTAATTTCATAAATCAACCGTATTGTCAAAACTATATGAGGTTAATTATAATATTTGTGTAATGAGCTAGACCCATATGTACAGAAGCCTAATATAAATTTATAAATAAGATGATTTGAGACATATAAATGTTACATTTTGATAACATTTATAAATCACAACTACTAAAATTGATTTAAGTATAAAAGAACCTTTTATAAATACGATCTTCTTTATTCTAAATCTGAGAAGAAAGTTGTGGAGTAAAGCCACATTATATTTAAAAAAAAAAAAACCACTCTTTTAATCCATATAAAAACAATAGTACTCACTACTTAGAACACCTTTTAGTAAACTTTCCTACCATCATTCTTTTAAAGGAAAACAAAAGAAATACAATAAATATATACTAAAAATCAATTTATGTACGAGTTAAAAATATTTTTTAAGAAAATAATATAATTTTTTTGTAAGTTAGTCTGTATATAAATTAATTTTAATTTATATAAAATATTATCTTTTAAAAATACTTGTAGAGACGATCGTAGTTATGTTAAAAAGCCAATTTAGAATAAAAGGGAAGACATATATGGTTTGTTATTTACGGCAAAATCCAATTAATGCAACAGTGCCAATATAGTCTTCGATACATTTCCAGCGTCTTTTTCCGTAAAAAAAATGATTCTTTTATTTCTTAGCCAATTCATTTAAAATTATTAATTATACACTGCCATTATTACCTTCAATATTCCTAACGTGATTTTCACCAATAATAACAAAAGAAAAAAAAAACTTATACTTTTAATAAAAACACAGAACTCATTCAATGTTTTCTTAAGTAGTTCAAAATATTTAATATAGTAGTACTTCCGTGTCAAATGTTACAGAGACAATAAAAAAATCCTTAACAACTATAGTTAAATCTGAACAAAACTTTGGGTCCCAGATAATGACCTAAGTGAAAGTAAACAAAAAAAATGTTACTTTTCCTTTGGGCCTAACTATGATTTGCAAACTATAATGCAAATACACTAATAATCATTCAAAGTCACATTAGCTTAGCCGGGTAATCATGTAACTTTGCATTGAAAATCTTAATATTAATATTAATAACATGCCTAAACAAATTACTGATAAATTAATTAAGTGCGTTAAATGATTAGTGTGACTTTTGATATTTTTTGTGTTCAATGTACAATTATGAGTCAGAATCTAAAATTTAAAAATGAGACAGCATGAAAACTTTATGTCTAATTGAAGTAGAAGAAACAAACAAATGATGATTAATCAAGTCTGATTAAGTGGAAGACAGAAGAAACACAAGATGCAAAGTGAAAAGCCAACACATGAAAAAGGAACACAAGTAACTTTTCCTAGATACATATTCTCATCTCTCATTTTTCCTTACTAAAAACTCACCTTTTTGAACCCCCAATTCACTCCAAAAAGGTTTCCATGACATCCGGGTACATACCCCCTTCTGAATTCCTATACTGCACACCTTGTTGTTGTTGATGGTGATCCATTGAAGTGGAGGAAGATGATGAGGCTACTACTCTTGCAGGTAGAGTGAAGCTCCTCTTGAACTTGTCCATTTTCCTTGCATCATCTTGGTTGTTGTCCAAGCTCAAGAACTCATTTGGGTTGGTTGCACTAGGATTTTGCATGTTGGAGGCATCTGAAGTGGGGTTTTGACTAAGAGGGTGATGCTGAGTTTGATCACCTGGTTTGCTCCCCAAGGAATCAGGATTGAACAAAAGCTTAGCATCATCTGTTCTTCCTGTGAGAGCATTGAAGAAAGACAAGCCATTGGGCCATTTTATGTCGTTTTCATGCTCCCCCATCATGTCCTCCACTCTTGCACTCTCAGATGATGCATGAGGAATCAGAAACATGTTTGCCTCATCTTTAGGGAACCCAAGTCTTGCTGCATGTTGTTGAAAATTTGGTGATGATAACATGGAGGTGGCAGAAGTGAGTGGCCTCTGACCCCAGTTGAAGAGGGGAGGTGGCCTAATTGGAATGGTAGATGGTTTTGAAGGAACAGAAGTAGAAGAGGAAGTGTTCCTTGTTGAAGAGAAGAGTTGGGAGAGGTAGAAACCAGATTGGTAGCCAAGGGACTCAAAAGTGTGTCTCATTCTAAGCACAAAATGAAGGTCTTCAGGAATCTGAAAAAAAAAAACAAAAATATCAAACATTTGATATTTTTTAGTGACTTCTTCTACCAATTGAAAATAATTAGCCAGAACTAGTGAAGGTAATTATTAAATTTTAAAAAGAGCAAATAAGTGAGTAAAAACAAATTTTGGGGGAGAAAAAGTGATACTAATTAACTCACAATCTTGCAAGAACCAAGTTGGAGAAGGCCATGGCCTGCTTGAATTACAGCTATGGTCTGGTCATGTAACAAAAGCAAATAAAATCTGTTTGAGACCAATAATAACAACAAAAGCCAAACAAAACCAACAATGATTCTGTTCTGACCTGAATGCCTGACTCAAACTGGTCTGTCCACTCAGGAGGAAGCTGCAGTTAATGGCGTCAAAAAAGGATGTTGAGTCAATCAATCATCAAACAAACAGTTCCACATAATAACCACCAGAAAAAACAAAACATCCAACTACTTGAAATGCAAATATTATTGTCCAAATCTACATCTACGTTCTAAAGAAACAAAAAGTAAATAAATAAAAAAAATCAGAGGGAAGTTTTGAATATGCATACATACAGCATCAAAGGAACTCTGCCAATAGTTGGAGATATTCGGTTCACATTCAGTGGGCTCTTTAAAGACCCACTTGTGGCACTTATCAGATGCAACTTTCCCCATCAACCTGTTCCAAAATCCGAATCCATCCAATCAGAGCAAGGTTCAGAGGAGGGAAAAGAAATTAAACCATGCTTCTGCATAAGTAACTCCCTACTCCCTCCACATGGTATTGGATATACTGAACAAGATTTCCCAGAGAGAAAAAAGTGATAGAGTAAGAAAAATAAAGAGAAGAAAAACCACAACATAACAAACAAACACCTACCCAGTACCCACCCTTCTCCATAATTATACAACTGAATGGACATTTTGCTGAAGGCCTTTCTCACAGGATCCTCCCCATCAATACTTCCTCGGCAGAAACCATCTTCCCACATCAACATCCTTCAAAACACACCCACCAACACAAACAAACAAACACCAAACAACCTTAAACAAACACCAAAAAACCTTAAATAAACAGCTTCAAAAGCCAAGTTAAAGTTACAACATGAAGAAAGAAAGAGAAAGAGAGAGAGAGAAAAAAAAGGAATATGCTTAGTATGCTGCTTACAAGCTACCGTTGTCATCTCCAACCTTGCAGCCATTACCACCTCGAACTCTCCTGCAAGAAATGGAGAAGACCCAGTTGAGGATGGAAGGTATAGTTAGAGAGAATGAAGAAAAGTGAGAAGCTTGGCATGGCATGGCATACGGGCGAGGACGAATGGTCCAGAAGACAGAGTAAGTCCAGTCTGAGTTGAGACACACCCTTTTGAGGGCCTCATGAAGGGCCATCATCCCAACAGCTTCTTTGCTCCTATCTGATGCTCCTGAGCCCACCATCTCTCTCTCTCTCTCTCTCTCTCTCTCACTCTCTCACTATATCTATCTCTATATCTCTCTCACTGTGCACTTTTTTCCTTTCACTTCACAATTACACACACACAACACACTTTCTTCTCTTCTTCCAAAACTGTTTTTGATCTGAGCAACTCTACAATGCTTTGCTTAACAAGCACAGAGAAACCTTCTTCATCTCTCTCTTTCTCTCTGGTGGTGCGACGATGTTTGTTTGTTTGTGTATATATTTATTTGGCTAAGGTAAGGCCTAAGGGCTCTTTATCTTACTTGGCTTTTTGTTTCAACCTAAGAACCGAGCTTGGTTTCTTACTTTCACATAAAGCAGTAAAAAAAGGAGGGAGTGAAGGAGAGAGGTACTTTTTTTTTTTTTCTTTCTAATTATTGATAATTAAATACAATGTGATGTGTTTAATTAAAGATCACCAAAATTATTAAATGTGAGATTTATATGCAATTAAGGATTAAATTTGTTATTTGTTTATTTTAATCTTTGGAATGGTACGTTTTTAACTGTGGGGCCAGCTTTTATCTTCTTTCTCTGTCTTTTTTTACAAGCACCACAACAAAAAGGAAAGTAAAAACAAAAAAGGAGATGAGAAACAGACACCCTATTTTTTCTTAAATACTCCTTTAACATCAATGATATTGCAATTTTATTTTAAAATATAAATAACTTGAAAAAATATTGTTCTTTTATTTTTGTTTGGATTATAGAAGAGCGAAAATGGAAAAAAATGAGAAAGAAAATGGAAAGTAAAGTTCTTTATATTAGGGAGTATGAAAAATGAAAGAAAATAAGTGAAAATTTTAAAGTTGATTTGATTGATGTAAAAGAATAATTTTTTATATATTTAAAGAATAATTTGTAAATAGTATTTTTAAAAATAGTTTGGTATAAAAGTAATTTTTTAAACTTGATATAAAAGTAACTTTTAAAATATAAACTAGAACTAAAATAAATTTTAAATTAAGAGAATAAAATTATAATGAAATTTTAATAAATAAAAAATACATTTTAAAATAATAATATACTAAAATAGATTATTTTATAAAAAATATCGAAATTTAAATTAATTAATTTTATTTTATTTACTATTTTAAATATATATATATATATATGTTATTATATTCTTGTATCAAAAAATTAATATTTTTTTCTATTTAACATATAATGTTATAATATTTTAATAAAATACTAATAATACAATGATTATAATCAACAAAATGATATTTTTATAATTATATCATTATTATTTGCATATTTTTGTGTTGAATAATTTGTCATGTTATTTTAGACTTGGCTAACTTCAATCCATAGTAGGTGACTTTGGCCTAAAGCAATGTAACACTAGAATTCATATAGGGAGTGTTTGTTTCTAGAGTGAACTTTTCTCAACGAGCTAATTTTACTTAACAAAACTGAACTGGTATAAAATAAGTAAGCAATCACAGTAAAATATAAATACTTTTTCTTTTAAACATCACTTAACCAACCACGCTATTTACTTGTTTGGAAAAAAGTTCATAAACACTTTTAGCTAATAAAAATATGAATAAAAAATTTAAAAAAAAGTTTATTATTTAAGGGTGAATAAAATGTACGAAATAAATTGAATTCTAAAACAATTCTACAAAATTGAACCAGACTCTACAATTATTTAGATTAGTAGAATAAAAGTCAATTATAGTTTAGTGTACTAATCAAATTAACTTAATCTAAATGATTGTTTAACTGCTTGAATTACATGAATAATTTGAACTATTAATAATACACATTTTATTTTACTAAAACATAGTTTTCAGTCTCATAATTCATAGTTAATTCATTTTAGACGTAAATATTTAAGAGTAATTTAGTTTTTAAAAACTAAATTAAAATAACAATTTAGTTTTCTATTCTTTTAAAAAGCAAGTTAGTTTTTTTCATGTCATTAAGTACCAATTTAGTTCAGTTCAATTTTGTTTAACCATATGTTGTTTGGTTGTGGAGGTCGGTTAATTGAGCTGAAAAGGAAAGATTAAAATCAAGTATTACTAAAGGAAATACAGGCTATCTGTGTATCTCATTTCTATTACATTAAATTTTATATATATTATAGCAATTCAATGTTATTTGTATCTTTAACCAAAACAATGGTGAAAAAATTATGATATGGATAAAAAAGCTACAACTTCAAACAATAATTAAAATAATTTAGAAAACAATATTTTCAGCAGCAGGTTAGTATATTACTCTTGTGAATGATCATTATTCTAGCATTACTAATCATATAAATTGTTATCAAAACAAAACTTATATCTTTTGGATATATCTTAAATAAAAAAATGTAGAGCAAATTATTAAATTTACCTATAATTTTTAAATTTTGTTAAATTAATAAAATTTATCAAAGAAGCTAAGAAATGAAAATAGAAGAAAGACATTAATGAAAATATATGAAAAAAATATTTGAGTGAAAAGAGACTAAATATAAGAAAGAGAGAAATTGAAAAAGATGTTTGAATCGAAAAATTAAAAGAGATATAAAATAAAAATTGTATTCTAAAAATAAAGAATTGTATTGTTCTTAAGTGAATATTTATTAAAGTTTAATATTAGGTAATATAAAGAAGGAGAGTGTAATAAAATATTATTAATAAAAGTTGAAATAAATGTGTTCACTATAAGTTGTACTAGAGGATTTGCACTATTATCTTTATAAAAGTTGGATGAGAGAGTTTGCAATTTTATTGTTGTAAAACTGTTAAGAGAGGGTTTACAATTTTCTCCTAGCAACAAAAGTATAAGATTAAAGGTGTTAAATCATGTTAAAATTTAACACGTGTTTTTTTGTTTGCACTCTTATTTGTGGATGTGTTTTAGCTAGAAGAGATTATTTTCTATTGTGGGATTTCCAAAAGTGGTATCGTAATTACAACGATGAGAAGGAAGTTATTGGTAGTGTTTCGTAGGTGTAAGGTAATATTATTGATGATGGGGATTAGATGTCGTTGTTGATATGTCTATGCAAATCACTAGTATCGAAAGTGGTGTAAGTTGATCTGTTAACAAGGTGTCATGTGTCAAATGTTGAAGTTTCATTGCAGAGTTACTCTTTTTAATGTGAGACTTTTGGTGAAGGGGAATATGTTATTTCAAGTATGTATTCACCAAATTTTCATATTGAGTAATATAAAGAATGAAAAGATAATAATTTACTATAAAGATGAAGAGTTGATCTAAGTGTGATCGTCAGAACTTAATAAGTTCTTTAAGTGTATAGGAGACTTAGACAGTTATGTTTTATGAAAGAACTTTTAATTTTATTCTTGTGAAATTTGTAATAAAAAGCTTGTAATTGTAAAAGTTCCATGAGAGAATTTACAATTTCATTCTTGTAAAAGTTTTATAAAAGAATTTACAATTTTATCTTTATAAAGATTTTAAATATGAGAGTTTGTAATTTTATCTATCCAAAAATTTTGAGAGAATTTACAAATTTATCCTTATAAAAATGAGAGAAAAAGTAATAAATAATAAGAATTTTATTCAATATTCTTGGATATATTACTTGAGGTGTCCATCTTTAAATTTATTTATTTGTCAAAAGGAAATATTTTTAAAAAATGTAAAATAAGGTATCTTTATATAATATTACACAACTTTTGTAATTGAAAAAAAAATAAGAATTTAGGTTAGACATCAACGATAAAAATATTATTAAAAACAATTACTATTTTTTTAAGTATCAAATATTGTAAAATAAAGAGAGTATTATTTAAAAAAATAGCTTGACGTGAGAAGGAAAATAAGAAAGTTCTAAAATTATACATTTGTTCATTCATTCAATAATACATATTTAAATATGTGCGTGTTATGATATTTAAATATTATAAAATCATTTAACAAAAAATATACTTTCTTGTTTTTTCTGAATTAAACCAAGAAAAATATTTGTTTTTCTCTCTTCACTTATTGTTAAAAAAATTCAATTTGCTTCACACCCTTTCTCGAAATTCAAAAAAGTTCAAGGCATTCACACTTCTATTTTAGTATTATTTGAGAGTTTCTAAAAGAAATATAGAACTATTAGTTAAATTCTCATACAGAAAGAAATCTTTATATAGTTTTATATTTTTTAATTAATTTAAAATATCGATCATATATTCAAAAAGCATATTAAAAAGCTTGTTGGTATCGTTTAATATATTGTATTATATAATAAAAGTTATTTTTAGAACTAATATATCAATACGTATTTAAATTTTTATAATTTATATTTAATTTCAGTTTTTCTTAAATGTTAATGTAGAAGTAGTATCATTCTTAATTATATTAAAAAAATTGCTAATCTAGTATGGTTGATAGATATATTTGTTTCTTATACAAATGTGTAAAATTTCAGGAAAAATATTATATATATATATATATATATATATATATATATATATATATATATATATATATATATATATATTAGTCGAAATAATTAATATAAAACATGTGTATATTATTTCTATATACTTTATATATAAAATTTTGATATTAAGTCATAAAAAGTATTTACAAGATAATATGTAAATAAACATCTTTGTTATTGGGTAATTATGGTATCACCACTAATAACATTATTTGTTTTCATATTTCACAAAAACATTCTAATGAACAATCTCATTTATTCAAAATCTTTAGTCTTATATGCAATATATAATATAACCATTACAAAAAGCATTTTAGAAGATATATTTGTGTAAAGTATATGCTACTAGAGATTAACACTTGTTCCAAGTTATGGTAGTTCATGCATTTATCTAAGATTTATACATGAATCTCTTTCAACTTCTCACCACCCCAATACTTAATTTATATAATAGGATCATCAATGAAGTTAAGATAACTTCTTTACTTAATAAGTTACATGTTTTTAATACTTTGTCACACATGTCATTTACTACTCACCACCACAGAGGTTGGTATCTCTCTGAGAATTCATAGCATACCATATAGATACCATCATACATATACATACATATCTCATCTCACATATACATACATCAACAATTACCTCACTTATATCATGTTTATAATATGATAATTAACATGCATATCTTCAATAATATATTTCAAACATATATAATTATTCTATTAATGTACCTATCATAACCATCAATACATATTCACACACCAACATACACAGGTATACACATACATTATATATATATATATATATAGAGAGAGAGAGAGACTACACACACATACAGAGAATAACATATCGTTTGAGCAATATATCTTTCCACAACTGGAACAAGCTTCCTCACATATTTACTCACCTACACTTGAGTGAGATTCATCTCGAGAGTGAGAATAAATTCATTACTCTCTTTGCTCCAATACTTTGCTTGTCACTTGAGTATTCATTTCTCAAATGTTGCTTGAGTGTCCTACCAACATTTGAGCAACATACACATGATTACCAAGTAATATCACATATTACAAGTGGATAGGTTAATAAGTAGGAGCAAATAGAACCACATATATCTACTACTCTCTAACTTAAGTGAAGAACATGTTGTGCTTAAGCAAACATATTAATGTAGGTCACTTTGAGTGAAAGAAACGTGCTTCAAGTGACCAGCAATTCAAATCTTACTTTTAAGTATTTATCCATTACTCTAAGTGATATCTAACTTTAAATGAAACACCACAACACCACTTAAATTATGTCTTATCTTGCTTTAAATGATACAATTGTTTCTCACCTTGAATGACATTTATCTCAATGGTATTAAGGAAGGCCTCTTTCAGCCTTTACACAATTGTTTTAGGATTAGGCGGTTTACATATGATTTGGTTAGATGATTATAGGTTTACACCTAGTTTCTTAGGTTGTCTTCTCACATCACTGCTTGTACCTTATATATATAGTTTTATTCGTTTCTCTCTTAATATATAGCCTATTAGTGCTTAATAAAAATTTCTTTCTTTCATTTTTTGTTTCTCTTCGTTATTTCTTTTTCCCTTCCTATTTCTTTTATATGGTATCACTTCAAACAAAACATATGCTTCATCGAATAAATTGTTATTTAAAGAGACCTTATACTTACTCAGCAAACTTGTAATTTTGTAGCACATAATCCACTCATAATTTGCAACAAAAAAGTTATTTAAAGTGATAAATCATTTTGTCACTAACAATAAAAAAATAAAGTTTTTCGTCACCTATATATTTTGTGACATCTAAATTTATAATATCTTGTTTCATTACATGTTTCATTACAAAAAAATTCTTATTTATAATAATTGGCTTTATAATAAAAATAACACTTTTTTAATAATAATATTTAAATAACATAATCATCTAATAAATTAACGACACTCTCTTTCTGTAAACGATTAGAAAAATTAAAATGATTAACAATTTTAAACTATTAAATAAAATAATTACTATTCAAGACCTAAAACATAATTAAAATAAATTAATTACTATTAGATTTTATAAGACTAAAGTATTATTCTTTTATTTGATATTTCTATATTTAAATAACTTAATGACTTTATACATTCTTATATTTCTTAATACCTAATAATTAAGATAATTTAATAATTACAGTTTAAAAAATAATGTTAACAATAATATATATATATATATATA
>Ga0209700_100919_pt1 | contig 59225 bp, 26 predicted proteins | sample SiratroredBW_FD_187528 | JGI IMG/M metagenome (GOLD analysis project Ga0209700, IMG submission 187528) | Root nodule microbial communities of legume samples collected from California, USA - Siratro red BW (SPAdes) (version 2) | ecosystem: Host-associated > Plants > Roots > Nodule | place: USA...
AAAAAAAATAAAAAAAAAAAAAAAAAAAAAAAAAAAAAACTTGAGAGCATTCGTTATCACCTTACAAGAATATAACACACTTTTTTTCTTGTTATTTGTTACATGTATTCTCTATAGCTAAAAACTTGAGTAAGATATTTATCCTTCTTCCTTCAAACTAATGTTATGTCAATTGAAAACATATTAACCCTTTATGAATTTATTTTTATTAAAAATAAAATATACAAATGATTTTCCTTTTGTTAATGTTGCCCCGTTGTTGTTTTTATATGGCTAAGTCTAAATCTCCATATGTAAGAGGTTTTCTTTATTGAATTTTTCAACAATGACTTAATGGTGAAGATCTCAAGAAGGCATCAAACATTTGAAGACAAAGGAAAAATACAAAATGAAGATTCTCAAGAGAGAAGAACAAAAAAAAAAAGTAAAGAAGTTAAATAGGACATTAGAAAGTATAAACATAAAAAAATATATATAATAAAATTGAGACTCGTCCGAAATAATTTTTTTTAAAAATATTTTTCTATAATATTTCAACAATGTCCAAAGAATACTCTAACGAATATTTCTAAAATATTTTCACAAAAATTCTATTGAAAAAACGTCCCCTCTTGATAGTTCTATAAGCTAGTATATTGCAAAATGAAATTATTAGAAAAATATAAATCAATTTAATTACTTAATAGTTAAATTTTAGTTCATGAAATAAAATGAACTCAACTTCGTATATAACTCATATGCTGAGTCATTTTTATTCAAAAGATAATTCATTTCATTATATTAATTTCTTGTTTTATCTTTCATGTTTTAGAAAGTTTTCAAAATGTATATTTTCATCTTAAGAGTAAAAGGCTATACACTCTTAAGAAATATGAAATAAAGTTTTTGTTTTGTAAGATTAAATGTATTCAAATTTTGATGTTTTTATATTTTTTACTGGATAATTTGTTCAATGAATGAACAAAACATTTATTGTGAATTTCAAGATAGTATGTTATTTTCATTCCCTTACCTTATTTATTTTATTTTTATTTTACTTTTATTTTTTTGTTTTTACTTGCCTCGTTATTGGTACCATGAAATGTTTATTATTTAATCAACATAATTTTTTTCAAGTTAGTTGATTGATTTTCAGCATCCATAAGCCTATAAATGATACATGTTATAGTTGAAGTGCTTGAAAATAACTAACCTTCTCTACTTTCTTATAAACAATGCTCTTGTATCAAGGTTAGTTACAAGAGCTTCTAAAACCAAGAGGACAAACAAATAAGATCCTTTAATTTTAAAATATTTGAAGTTTTAAATATATGCTAATGTAAACACTTAGTTCATTGAATGTGAATATGAAAGAGATATTTTTCAAATTTGTTGCCATTCACCTACAATCTATCAAACCTAATTATCAATGGAAGCAATCAACACTAATTGAATTCAAATCCATAACTATATTTACACTAACAAAAAATACCATTAAAAGAAAGTAAACAACTTTATTTTTTATTTTTATGAGTTTACGAAATATTAAAGGAATTAAATAAAAAACTACTTTTTAAAGAAAAAATAGCTTCTTTCCCATGATACTCACTGTGATTTTTCTATAACCTTCTTAGTTGTTCACAAAACAAAAGTTACAAAATACCATATGGAAAATCACCTTTTATACTTCTTTATCCCTAATTTCATTTAAAATATATATTTTATTGTAGTAAACATATAACATAGTTTTAATAAATCTTAAAAATGATATATCAAATCATTTATTCAATTACTTTTATATTATCATATAAAACTTAATTTATATATACATGATACATGACCACACAAATTTAGAAAGTAGGTTTAACACAATCACCCTCTATATATATTCTCTTTTTTTTTTTCTACCTGTTTATTTGTTTATAGGTCTATCTATCAAAAGTTAAAATTTATAAACATCCTAATTTATCATCATGGAACTTATCAATTAACTATAAACTAACTATTGGTTATTAAGTAATTTATCGGCTTCCAATTAACTTATCAATTAGTTTTGTGAGATGTACCCAAAAACCAATTTTTATAAAAATTATTTTATATAATTTTTCTATTTTTTAATGTGTATATATAAACTAATTTTAACTTGTGAACAAATTACTTATAATTATTTTCCATATTTTTTAAATATTTGTCAACTCAAAATGTCTTCAAGTTTTCACTATTAGAATATACATGAGTTTTTACTCTCATACTAACCTTATCTACTATCAATCATATGTTTTTTTTGTTTGTTCTTTTTACTTATTAAAAAAATACTTGATAAATAAAATAATATTAAAAAAATTAACTAAATTATCTAGATAATTAAAATATTAAGAAATAATTACATAGAATATATATATTATATCTGATCATATAAAGAAAAATAATACATAACACTTTAATTATTTTCTATTTATTTGAGTTATAACAATATCTTTTTATATGGATAATTGCCCACATTTAGCTTTATATCTTATATCTTAAGTTTATCTTTGTATATAATCATATTTACAAACTTGTGTTACAAATTTATTTATATATTTTTTTATTAATTTTTTTATCGACTTAGTTAACAACAATTTATTGTTATCTACAATATACATAGAAAGTTGGCATTTTTAATCTAAAAATGATGATTGTTAAGTTATTATTAAGAGTTTTGTGGCAAGCTTTGCAAATACTTTTTAAGATGATATATAATATTGTAATATGTGGGTAATAATTTTACCTTTAACATGAAATGTTTAATCCCATATAATATTTTTCTACACAAACAATCAACCATTAAATGTAAAATCATAACCATAATATTTATGTAGAAATCGATTCACCATTAAATTATCAACTATTGTAAGTGGGCAATTCATAATATGTGCATCGTTCAAGATACTAAAATCTTCAAATTATCCTTTCTCACTCAACTATGACACATGTAAATTTCATGTCAAAATCATAAGTGACAAACAACTTTTGTGTTGATTAATATTTTCTTCCATGAAATGAGGGGCATATGTCATTGACATCTTAACTCATGCATGTATTCAATATATTACCCTAAAACAATCCTTTCATAGCACAAAATACAACTTGGAATTTTTAAGATGAAATATTGATGTAGCGTAATTCTATCAACTTGGAAAGAATATACTTTAAAATATGTGCATCCTTAAAGATACAAAAGTTTTCACATTATCCTTTCTCACTCAATTAGGACCCGTGTGAATTTCATGTCAAAATCATAAGTGACGAATTTTTTTTGTTAATTAATATTTTCTTTCATAAGATGATATGCATATGTCATTCACATCTTAACCCATACATGTATTCAATCTATTACTCTAAAACAATCCCTTCATGTCACAAAATATAACTTAGACTTTTTAAGATTAAATATTAATGTAGCATAATCCTATAAATATATAAATAATATACTTTAAAATATGGATAAATTATGTTATTATTATATAGTTATGGTTGGATTTTCTACATATCTCTAACTTATATATTCACCATCTAATGCAATTACGACATTGCATACTTAGCGAAAATGACATCTAAGAGTCTCATGTTGATAAATAAAAATGACACAATTTGATTTTTTTTTATGCTATGATTTATTATATGTATAAAAATGAATTGTTCTTATATTATGAATAATATGTTATCTTTCACTGTACTAGAGACTTATCATAATTTAGTAAATATCTCATGTTCATGCAAATAATATTTATGTTCTACTTAATATAAACAACATGCAAATAATATTTATGTTCTACTTAATATAAACAATACACCTGCTTATCACCTTGATGATGATGATTCTTTTTAAATCAAAACATATCATTATTATTTATACCATACAAAACAAAACAAAAAATAGTCATTAGACAATAAAACCCATGATAGTAATTATTAAAATTTGAATACACATTTATGATAATTATTAAACATATGATATTAATTATTTGTTAGAACTAATAACAAATTCTTATTCACTTCCCCATTCTTTTATTATTTATACCATACAAAACAAAAACAAAACTATCATAAAACCTGTCATTAGTAAGTAAAACACATATTAATAATTATTAAAATTTGAATACACATTTGTGACTATTATTGAACATATTATATTAATTATTTGTTAGAAAGGTTAACAAATTGTTATTCACTTTTTTTTTATATCAACATAAATTTTATCCATTGATCATGTTTGAAAAAGACATTTTTAAACAAATATTTTCCTTAAGTGGTTGTACAATTTAATATATAAATGAAAAAAGTATTCCAATTAATAAATACAATAAATTCTATAATTATTATCCACAAATTTCTTAAATCATACAAATTTATTAACCTTTCAAATAACACATACTAAAATAAGAATAATAGTTAATAAAAATAAACTTAATAAGCTCAACAACAACAACACAGATAACATCATACTACATACAAAACAAATAACACCAATTCTTTATGCAAAAGCCGCATAATTATGTAGATTTTAGGTCACATTCATCAATACCTCCTACTAACAAGAAAAATACAAATTAAGCATACATAATAGATTAGTTAGTAGAACATAATCAATTGTGTTCAAGAAACCTTAAAATTGATTGCGTGTTTGAATATAATGGATGATATTGCTTTTTGAGCCCAATGGATTATGTTATCTTTTGTATGTACTACACAAAACAATTCCAAACCTAAAATCAATCAAACCATATAATTAACCTACATACAAAACTGGAAAAAATAAGATGAAATTGACTCAATGTTTATATTACTCTTTTCTGTGTAGTTGTTAATAGTTTTTTCAAAAAGTGAGAAATCTATTTTATGAAAACCAATATGATATAAAGAGAGAGATGAACAAGTTTAGCAAAGTGAGATTGAGAAAATAATTTGTCAAATATGTATTTCCAGTTGTTAACACAAATACGAAAAAAATGATTTGAACATAAATCATAGACCAATATAATTTTTCTTTCTTTCAGAGAGAATGAGACTCACTCCTAATTTTTACAAATAAACTAAAACAAACACGATATTCCAATCCAATTCAATCAGATTTATGTTAAATCAAAGTACAAATTTAATACTAATGAGAGGTTCAAGAAACTGAAATTTCAAATGTGGTGTAAGGCAGAGAACTGTTCACAAATTCTGGAAGAAGCAAAACAATTGCTGGATAATAAGGCTGAGAAAAAAAAAATAATTTTAAAAAGAAGAAAACAAAGAAAGAAGAGAAACGTAACCCTAGAATTCGTGTAGTATTAAAATTGGGTGTAGCGTACTCTCGCTATGAACACGCGCCTCTTCTTCTTCATTCATCTCTCACTCTCTCTTTCTCTTCACCGTTTTCTGTCGGCTTTCTCTGTCCACTCTCTCTCGTCGGATTTCAAAACCCTAAGCCACTCCTTTCTCTAACCCCAAATCAAATCAATTCGAATCCAATCCACTCGACGCACTAGGTAACTCACTCTTCCGAGATCTCCGATATTCATTCTCAATTCATGTTAGATTCTTCTCCGCAATCTGATTTTCGTTGCACATATTCATCAACAAGCTACGGAATCATCATTTGTGTGTCCTTTTCGTTTTCCATTTCATTTTTCTTTCATTGAAATCTGGAATTGTATTCAAAGGACGGCCTGTGAATTGATGCTTTTCTTCTTCTGCTCGACTCTGTGGAAACAAAATTTTGAGTTTGATTGAAGATTCCGCGTTTAGCACAATTCAGCGAATTTAGAACGATGAAAATTGAATTGGAATATTTGTCTTTTCTTCTTCTTTATTCCCTGCCTGCATAATTCACAGAAAACAAACAGATAAGCTTAGGACCAATTATTATATTTTCTACTTCAATCTGCTTCTTCCTTAATTTACTTCGATTTAACCGTATGCGATCAAATTCATCATATTTGGGGTACTTAGTAATAATATTTGCTAATTCAACTTGTTCGTTTCTATCCTTATTTATTTATTGGAGTTTCTGATTCCAGGTACTTTGAACTAAGTCTCGGAATTTCCCTCGTTCTCTGTCTGTTTTGCGTTTGTTTTGGTCGATTCTTTCTATGATTTATTTGAAAGGATTTATTTTGTCTTTTTTTTTTTTCATGGGGTTTACCGTGTATGCAAAGAAAGTTTATTAGCCCCCCGTCTTCTCTTTTTTGGTTGGTTTTAATTGATTTTAGTTATTGAAACAAGTTAATGGCTCAGAGCTGAAGTAGAAAAAGAGGGAAGAAACAGTTTTCGCACTAATGGTTATATTTATGTATGTTACTGTGCTACCGAGTTGTAGTCTTGTTAATTGTCCAGGCTCTTTTGTTCGTTTTTTTAATGATGTGTTGTTTTGTTGAGGGATTATTATTACATTCAAAGACTGTAGTTATCCTGTGTGCCTCGACATTTCAATTTTTGTTATTTCATGTTTTCATCTCTGCAGTTGCTTGCTCTTAGTCTTCGCTTTTGCTTGTTTTTGTGCTATTGCATCCTAGCTTCTCTGTTGTAATATTTTCAGAACTTGTTCAACCGATACTCTTGGGTGTTAGGTGTTAGGCTGCTGTATTCTCGTAGCTGCTCCTGCTGTTTTATGGAAATACGTCTCATCAGTAAATAGGTGAGGTTCGTTCAAGTGCTCTCTCTCTCTCTCTCTCTCTCTCTCTCTCTCTCTCTCTCTCATTTTCTTGTACGCTAAATTTTGATGCACGTTAGTTAAAGCTTGGCAGACGTCTAAGTCGTCCTATTTTATAATTTTTCATTTAGCATGATAAAAGTTTCGCTGTGGTTTTAAGAACCAGCTGGTCACCAGACTGGTTTCGTCCGTTGGTTCAAAACACAGTATAAAGTGGGGGATCCCTTCTACCAAAATAGGTCAAAAAGTATAAAGTGGTGGTCATCAGGGTCTGATACGCACTTTTGGTGTTCTTGTGACAAACAAACTAACAGAGGAAACAGTTTTTGTGACAAACAAACTTACAGAGAAAGCAATGTGCTTGTTTTATGAAATGCTGCATGGTGTAAAATATTTTATATATAATAATAACTACTGATTACTTCAACTACTTTCACTTGGAGTACTCTGGACAATGACTCAGGTACTCAGCTCTTTCTTCGTTTCAACCCAGTTATTTTTTAAAAAGATTCTCTCTTTGGGGGATTTGGGTCGATTTCTAACACTTTTTGGAGGGGCGGGTATGCAATTTAATAACCTTTTGCTTCATGCATAACTATAACTAAGCTTCTGTTTTGCTGGCCTGTGATGCCCTTGCAAAACGGAGATCTGTGTACCCAGTTCATTTATTTAAGTGTTATTTTTTATGAGTAGATTTATCCGCTTTCTTTATGTTTTATCTTACGTTTCAATTTCTGTGGATAACAATTCTAAAAGAAGTTCATCAATTCTTAAAAGAAGTTTCTGGACAACTTTTTCTTTTAAGTCTTAAATTATAGTATTTTTCTTATTTTGGGCCTATGAACATCTGGTGTTCGGCAAACATAAGTTTATTTTTTTGTGTGCTTTTTGCTTTCTGATGCTATCTATTACCCACTTTTATTTTAGTAAGCGTGCAAAACTTGACTGTAACCTTGTTTATTCTGGCAGATGTTCCAGTTCTGACCATGTGGTACGTGAATAGTATAATTGCTTCCATGGTGTGTTTTGGAAGGAGTCAGACGTTGTTAGGTTAATTTGTACTTGCAACTTACAAACTGAACCTCAGCTTAGTCTTTCTATATCTTATAGATGGATCGGCGTGATACTTCAGGATTTGTCAGCGGGGGTGCATTATACACCTGTAGACACATCTAACCCTTAACTTTGTAGATAAACATCTATCTTTTTTACGCTGAAGTCAGGAAGGTTGCTCTGTTAAATTCATAAATAGGATTAGATATTGTTTCTACAGTGGTTTTCATTGCTTTAATGGACGTGAGGTTGAAGCAATTTTTGGGATTTGCTGCAAATCATTCTGCAAATGCATTCAAGATTTTGGGCAATTCAATGCAAGCTGAAGGAAGGGGCGCTGATCATCACGGTACAGATACCATCTTACGACTTGATTCCCCTGGTTCTTCAATTCCCACCTGTGTGCCCTCTTCTAAGGGAACAAAAAGAAAGTGGGATTTAATTGATGGATGTATGGTTCAAAAAGTCGATTCATCTTTGTCACTTGGGCTTGGGCGTTCAACCAGTTCCTCTGATAGCAAGGGGAGTTCAGCTGCTGCTTGCACAGCTATATCTTCAGCCAAAGATATTGATGAGGAATCATCTATGGATATTGAACTGAACTTTTCTCTCCATCTTGGCTGTGAGAAGGTACAAAGCCAGAAGAAACCTGTTAATTCAAGTTTGAAGACATTGGAGCTGCAGCCAAACTTTGATTTGGAATTAAGCCTTTCCACTGGGCCCTGTGAGTCAGATATTACAAGCGTACATCGAAAACCTTCACCTCTTCAATTGAATATGGAGATGCCATTAGCATTCGGTGGGACACAAAATACAGACGAGGGATCAACTTCATGTAGTTGGAAGACAGGGATTGTTTTGCCATCTTCAAAGACGTCATCGAACACGGGCACTAGTTTTCTTTTAAATCAGGCTTTAAAGCAGTTTGATCATAGTCCCGTTGTTATGGATCTCTCGTCAACCAGACCTAAAAGTTCAGTTACCTGCACTTCCGGGCTTACACAGCAGCAACAGCCACTACGCCCCAGTAATTCTAAAACATGTCAAGTGGAGGGGTGTGGAAAGGGTGCCAGAGGTGCTTCTGGAAGATGTATATCTCACGGTGGGGGTAGGAGGTGTCAGAAACCTGGCTGCCACAAAGGAGCCGAGGGTCGCACAGTTTATTGCAAGGCACATGGAGGTGGCAGGCGATGCGAATTCCTTGGTTGCACAAAGAGTGCAGAAGGACGTACAGATTTCTGTATTGCCCATGGTGGTGGCCGGAGATGCAGTCACGAAGGCTGTACCCGGGCTGCCAGAGGGAAATCTGGATTGTGCATCCGACATGGTGGTGGCAAGAGGTGCCAGAGAGAAAACTGCACCAAGAGTGCTGAAGGCCTATCAGGCCTTTGTATCTCACATGGTGGAGGGCGTCGATGCCAGGCTCCTGGATGTACAAAAGGGGCACAAGGGAGCACTATGTTTTGCAAAGCACATGGTGGGGGAAAACGGTGTACAGCACCAGGGTGCACCAAAGGCGCTGAGGGGAGCACCCCGTATTGCAAGGGCCATGGAGGGGGAAAACGCTGTACGTACCAGGGTGGTGGAGTGTGTACTAAAAGTGTGCATGGAGGTACCAACTTCTGTGTGGCACATGGGGGTGGAAAGAGGTGTGCTGTACCAGGATGCACAAAAAGTGCTAGAGGAAAGACTGATCACTGTGTCCGCCACGGTGGGGGCAAGAGATGCAAGTTTGTAGGGTGTGGAAAGAGTGCACAAGGCAGCACTGACTTTTGCAAAGCACATGGGGGAGGCAAGAGGTGCTCCTGGGGCCATCCTGGTTCAGAATATGGCATTCAACAGGATGGTCCTTGCAATTCGTTTGCAAGGGGGAAAACAGGTATGTGTGCTCTTCATAGTGGGCTAGTGCATGATAAGAGGGTTCACGGAGGTATCTCACTGGGATCTGTTGTTCAGAATCCTCATTCGAGTAAAACAGATGAACTAAAGCAATTACTCGTTGACAAAAACATGGATATAGATATGATGAAAATAGGGAATAGCCTAGGCCCAGGTGCAACCTGCTCTGACTTCAAGCACTGTGAAGCTGTAACTGCTCATGTCTCAGCCAAGGAATGTGGTCACTTGCCAATGTCAGTTGCTGTTCCTGAAGGCAGGGTGCATGGTGGAAGTCTGATGGCAATGCTGACTGGGAGTTCTAGCCGTGGCACAAGCAGCGGGAGAAGTCTAGTTAGCGATCCATCTGAACCAGTCAAAGGTTATCCCGTGCCCCAGAATTGGATGGAAAGCTAGTGATCGTTTTCTTTCTTATTGTCTCCTAGTTAACAAATTTTATCAGCATGTTACATTATTACTCCATTCTGCGTTAGATTTTGACGAATTGAGTTATTCAGTCATCCTTTGAAAAAATTGAGTTGGGAGAATAACCAAGTCGTTTGACAATCTCGTGGAGGGGATATCATGTTAGGAAATTGTACGTTGATTAGGTAGTTGGTGCTGTTCTTTTTACATTCTTCCTTCCCCTGTAAATATTACCCTGTAATGTAAGTTCTGTCAGTGTGTCATGTATTCTATTTAATAATAAAACTTCACTGAGATTGTATTTGTTATAATAGTACTTATTTTTCAATACATGATGGTACTCGAGTCAGACACCCATTTTACAGGCTAAAGGCTTTGTGAGAGCGCATTCACTTGGCTATTCGTGCTGCTATCTTGTATCGTGACAACATTCTGTTCTGTCTTCCACCTTTCTTCTCTCAAAGTTGATTAATGGTCTTTAAGGTTTGTTAGAATTAGGTTCAGATATTAAATACACACACAAATTGTACAATACATGCCAAAAATATTGTAGATATTCCAATATTAGTCACTAATGTGTCAATGTGAACGATGAAGTAGGCGTGATTCTTTAGCATCTAACACAAATGGTTTGCATTGACTGTATTATATTTTTTAATTGATCAAATTATATTATTATCTCTAATTTAAATATTCTATTCTTTAAGAGCTGAACTATATATATATTTTTTAATTTAATGCTAACGGTTCTTTTAACGAGAGAGGCTAATTGGAAATAACTAATTTTAAAAAAATATCCTACGTAGATGAAACTATGCTTTCAATACTTTTATATTTGAACTTCAAAACTATATTTGAAATTTTCATTTTTATCGTTTAAAATTTTTAAATTGATGTTAAATGTTGTGAATTAAATTTTGAAGATATGGAGACTTATGAAAAGGAAAATACATTCTTAATAGTGTTGTTCTTTTTTTTTTTTTACATTCCCATGATTATATCATCTAACATTTATCAATAATATTTACACGCTTATATTTACATCCATCGTTCTTAAATTTTCTAAAATAAACTTTGTTGTTAATAGGAAATTAATATGCATACACATATATGAGAAGAAGGAAAATATATAAAGCATAATATTTTTTTTAATCTTATAACATTTATTCCTATGTAACACATGATAATCATAGTTGATAAATAGAATACAAATCACAGTACATAATTAGTTAGGGTTTTAAAAACTTATAAATATAAAATTCTATTATATACATACATTTCATTCACAACTTATTCATATACTCTTATGTATATAATTTTAATTCAAATAATAATATTTATGAGAAGTGATTAAATCTAAGTGGAAGTGGCTATCATTTGTATCATAACTCATAAAACATAAACATTAGATACACTTATTACTTTGGAAGATTTGTAGAGACACAAAAGAGACAAATGCATATATACTTAATTTAAAAGATTAAGTATTATTCATACATATATCCATATTCAATCAATATAGAAGTTTATCATCCAAATTGATATAGATTTAGGTAATATTGGACAAATTCTTTTATCATCTCTACACAAAATATATTGCATTATTGGGTTTTTATTTTTGTGTTTCATTTATTATCCCTAAAGAAAGATGTTGCATTATTGTATTTTTATTTATTTGTTTGCATCAAATAGTTTTGTTGATTAAAATTGAGCATTAAAAAAAAGTGTATCTTACAAATAAATTTATATATAGTTTTCTCACTTAAAAGACAGTTACTTTTAACTATGAGTAAATTTATGACTCAAACATCCACCAAATATAATTTATAACAATATATAATGATGTTTCTATATAAGTTATGTTTCTATTTTACTTTTATCTATAATTTTAAAATTATAATTTTAATATAATTTTATGTGTTGGGTGCTTATGAAGATTTATAAGGTTGTATGTATCTTTGTGACATGTGCAAGTGATAAAGAGTGACGGAAAGTCAAATATCGTGCTATAGATAACGAAGTGCAATGTCTCGTATGATGTGCAACTGAGACAGGTTATGTTCAAAAAGTAGAAATGCGGTAGTGTCGGGAGAAATGTGTATCGGTTGTGTTTTTTTTTTTTTTTTTAATTTTAAATTTAAAAATACAAACTATTTTATTTAAAAAATATATAAACTTAAAATTAATTTATATATTATTTTTTAAATACAAAGACAGGATAAAAGTGTCTAATGTAACCTAAAAATATAAGCTTAGGAACAATGTTTACTAACTCTTCGTGTTACATTATGAAAATCTACGGTAGATTGGAGATTTTGACATTAGCCCACTTACTACCCATGTGAACACTATTCCTAACACGCATAACTAAATCCAGTTTAGTCCAGAATCTAATTTCACTTTTATTGGTGACACATTTTTAATTAGTTAAGTAAATTGTTTAATGCTAAATACTGCTAATATATTTATGTGAATGCGAATAGACTAAGATAACCCACAAGGTTTTAGAGCAGATGCAGTTTATAAAAATTAAAACCAATATAAAGTGTGAGTTATACAAACGACTTTTCTATGGGTTCAGACCTAAACAAGCAACCCGTGTCAAACTCTCTGTGTTATCACATTTAAATTTAAATTATATTTTGTTTTCAGCTTATATAAATCTTATTATTTTTAAACTATTATTACTATGACTATATTATATTAAAGTTAAAATTAAAGTAAATCAAATAATAATTTATATATTAATATTAGTTTAAAATATAATAAAACTATTCTAAAGTTTATATGTAAATATTTATTCCTTGTAAGAAAAAAAAAACTAACATAAAATTATATTCTAATACTTCTCCGAAACAAATTTATATTTAAAAACGAATATATAAATAACATTTATTTATTGTTCACTAATTAATAGTAATTAGTACAGTAATTAAAGATCCCGCAGCAAAGTCCATTTGAGTCCTTGTGCCGGCTACCTAGTTTTAAACCCCGACACAAGTCTGACCAACCAAACCTAAAACTCCGACCACCACAGTTCTTTCCATTGACCTTAGTCCATGGGTAACTGCAGCAGCAGCTACGGTGGCGGTGCTGCCCCCGCCACCACCACTTACTCCGATGAAGTTCCCCGGCGCAACGGCATCACCGTCCTACCTCCGAACACGAACCCTTCACCCCCACTCCCGAAGCCCCAAGAGTCGTCCTCGCTGGGCCGCGTGCTGGGCCGGCCCATGGAGGACGTCCGGTCCATTTACATCTTCGGGCGCGAGCTGGGCCGCGGGCAGTTCGGCGTGACGTACCTGGTGACCCACAAGGTCACGAAGGAGCAGTTCGCGTGCAAGTCAATCGCCACGCGCAAGCTCGTGAACCGCGATGACATCGACGACGTCCGGCGCGAGGTCCAGATCATGCACCACCTCACCGGCCACCGCAACATCGTGGAGCTCAAGGGCGCCTACGAGGACCGCCACTCCGTCAATCTCGTCATGGAACTCTGCGCCGGCGGCGAGCTCTTTGACCGGATTATCACCAAGGGCCACTACTCCGAGCGCGCCGCCGCCAATTCCTGCCGCCAGATCGTGACGGTGGTGCACAATTGCCACTCCATGGGCGTCATGCACAGGGACTTGAAGCCCGAGAATTTCTTGCTGCTCAACAAGGACGATGATTCCCCTCTCAAAGCCACGGATTTTGGCCTCTCCGTCTTCTTCAAGCCAGGTTAGTTTGTTCCTCTAATGTGCTGATTGATTCTGCTTGTGTTAGGTCATGTTTGGATAATTAGTCGGAGAAGGTGAAGAAGATAAGTTGTTATAATTATTGAATTAAGCATCTTCTCAAATTAAAATTGATTTATTTACCAGTTAAAATAAGTTTTTTGAAAATGCTGAACTAGAAAACTCATAACATCTTAATTCTAACATGAGCTTTCTCATTTAACTTATTCAAAAGTTTACTTGCATGCATTGATTTTTAAGGTTATGTTATGTTTCTTTTGATCTCTTGTTAGTGTTTATTGTGAAATTTATGAAAGTGTGGGGTTGTTGCAATCGTTGACTTGGAGAGTTGGGTTCTGAGAACAGGAGATGTGTTTAGAGACCTTGTTGGGAGTGCTTACTATGTTGCTCCTGAGGTGTTGAGAAGAAGTTATGGGCCTGAGGCTGATATTTGGAGTGCTGGGGTTATACTCTACATTCTGCTTTCTGGTGTTCCACCTTTCTGGGCAGGTAGAACTCCTTCCTTTTTAACTTGTAAATAAATGTTTACACCCTCAGTTTTATTTTTGAATATGGGTAAGCTTGGAACTTCTTTTGCTGACTCAAGACCATGTCGAATATGTACCAGAAATTAGTGTATGATTTTGGTGTGCAAATGTCTATGATCTCTTTCATTTCCATTTCCATGTGTCTTGTAATTCAGTTTATTAACTATTTTTAGTAAATTGAAAGATTTGGTTATGTATCGTGGGAGATTGACTGAGATAATAGATAGGTAGCCCAAGCCATGGAGATGTGTTGGGTAGGCCTAAGCACTTTTCAAAATTAGTATTTTTTAAAATGGGCAGAATAAGTATGCTTTGACTCTACTAGCAAGATAATTATTCTCTGAAAAATAATTATAGTTTTTAGTTAAAATTACGGATCCTCCCATCCTTTGTCTTGATTTTTTTTTTCATTTCGTTTTTTCCTATTCAATCCAATCTATTCTTCCTTAGTCGTCAGATAACAGTTTATTATTATTATTACTTTGTAATAAATGTTTCCTAACAATGTACACTGTTTTACTGTATTTATGTTTGTTTTGAAATTTACGTGTTTAAAAAAAAATTGTTAACTTGCATGTAGTTTCAATGTTGAAAGATTGTATCACATACCTGTATCTGTATTAAGTGCTTTTGCCCCCCAAGTCAATGCAACATAGTTGATGGGATCTATCTTATACTTGCATGAAATCTTTAGGATGTTAATGGTTGTAACCCTTAGACTTGTTTATTGGTGTTATGAATTAACTATCCAGAAACCTCAGGTTATTTGGTGAAGGAGCGGAATGATTTTATCCTTATATAACAACTATAACAACTGCTTGAACCTTCTGCTTTGTTTTCTGAGCTTCGAAAGGATTATGTTGGCACTTTACTGTGGAACTTTGCTTTTCTTGTAGTACTCAGTTTTGAACCTTTCCAATGGTTTTCACTTTGTTTTTAATCTTTTATGTGAAGAGAATGAACAGGGTATATTTGATGCTATTCTTCGTGGACATATTGATTTCGCATCTGATCCTTGGCCTTCCATATCAAATAGTGCCAAAGATCTGGTCAAGAAGATGCTACGAGCTGACCCTAAAGAACGGCTTTCAGCAGTTGAAGTACTGAGTAAGTTAAATTCTACCCATGAACGTAACTTTTTTATTTTTGTGCCAAATGTGGTTTATATTTTATTTTAATCTTGCTGAGACAGAAGAAGAGAGCCATTGTTTACCCTCATAGCGAGGTTCTAAACCTGTAGGATGGATTATGCCGTGATTCAGTGAGGCCGAGATGGCTGGCAACTCTTTGACAACCGTTATGTGGCTAAACTTTATTGACGTGGCTAAGGGTATAAATAATTTTGAAATAAAAAAGTATTGGGAAGAAAGGGGTTAAAATAGAAGAAGGTATTGAGAAAGAGAATGGTCACACATTCAAGGGAGGAGTGAGATACATAATAAAGGAAAAGAAGGGAATAGGACAGAGGAGGAGAAATGGGGAAGAAGAAGGGGAAGAAGAAGAAGAGGAAGAAGAAGAAGAAGAAGAAGAAGCTCTGAACCATATCAAACTTTGAACCATATTAGAAAGAGAGAGGCGTCTCAAAAGGAAAGGTGGAATCAGAAAAAATAGTAGCCTTTTCACTAACAAAATCGCTGAGGTCCATGCCACTGCAAAGGAGAATACGGACTGAGAAGGAGAACGATAGAGAGAGACTAAGAAAATCAGAGAGAGACTAAGAAAGCCAGAGAGACACCTATTTTAATTTCAAATTCCTCTCTAACAGCTTGTTTGATTGAACTGATTTGGATGAATTTTCTGTACAAGAGACTAAGAAAACCAGAGAGAGACTAAGAAAGCCAAAGAGACTCACAACACCAAAGACAACCCTAAACCTATTTTAATTTCAAATTCCTCTCTAACAGCCTGTTTGATTGAACTGATTTGGATGAATTTATTATACAAGAGGATGGATTTAGGGGGATGAAGGTTGTTTGGTTGACCTAATTTGAGATGATGGATGAAGAGGGATTTGCAGGATGATATGTTGGATGATGTGAAGAGATTTGAAAGGATGAAACTTAAAATTATGAAATAACCCTCATAGATAAGATGGAAATTATGAAATACCCTTATGAGTGGGTCATAATTTTGGAAATTATAAAATATCCCTTTAAGTGGGTTTAAGGTTTTCATTGTTCACAAGGGCCAATTAGTAATTTCAAAAATATATCAATTAAAAAAATTAAAACAAATCTATAACATTTATCAAATTATTCTCAAACTTTCACAACCAATCCTCTCAAATCCCTTCAAATCTTACTATCTATCTATTAATCCAAACAACCTTACCATCTACACATAATCCACTCAAATCCATTCCCCTAACCAAACAAAGCCTAAAAGCAGCACTCAATTTAAATAAATTATTTTGGAAAATAATCTTTGGAAATCTGTAACAACCACCTGACAACCTACTTTTAAGAGATAGTCATTATGGAAATAAACTTTTGTATTTATGAAGAAAAAGAGAAAATGAAGGATAAAATAGTGACTATAAAAATTTATGGAGTGTCAAAATATCATTGCCCTATTATTTTTTTCTACCTCACAGCCATGTAACCATCACGTCAGGTGGCTCATTTGGTTGGTTGTTATGACACGAGGTAGTGTCAAAGTATCATTACTCTTTATAGATACGTGATATTGTTAAGAATATTGGACAACTGGAATAGTGTGATTAGTTAAATAAAAAGAAAGAAAAAAATAAATGTCACATCCAAAACATTTCAACCCCCTCCCAAGAAAAATAACAAAAAATAGAAATGTAGGTTAGGACATGTAATGTTATGGCCCATATCTCCTTAGGCCCGATTTTAGTAATATGTACGGTAAGTCAATGGCTGACCCATAAGGATATGATATGACATTTAAATCAATTTAATAGGTAAATCTTAATAGTACCTTAAGACATTTAAAATCATTTTTTAATTGAAGTACGAGATTAAAGAGGTGTAATTAACAATAAATGTAATGAATAAAGAATGAAAATAGGGCCTCATACGGGTCCTAATGAATTGAACAAACTCTATATTAAAAGGATAAATGACGAAAGAAGAAAAGAACAGACTAAGACTGTCTACACTGGCTAAGGATAGCTTAGGGCCATGGGACAGGTAAATCAATCTTGAGTCATCTTCAAAAATGTGAGTGATGAGAAAGACGATGACACAAGAGGAGGAAGAGGTGGTATTTCAAATCTTATAACAAATGATGGCAAAATAATGGAAGAGATGCCCAGGCAAAATGAAAAAAAGGGAGGAAGAGGGTTTGAGGGGGAGAACATGGGGTTCCACTAAGGACAACCTTTAGGGAAGGAGATCTCGTTAAGACACTTGAAGTTTACACTAAGTTATTGTTGCCAAGTTTTTGCACTTGGCAGGGGATCTTCGCCAAGTATTTGCGCTTGGTAGGAGATCCCAAGTATTTGTGCTTGGTAGGGATCGTTGCCAAGTCTACACACTGGGTATGGGTCATTGCTAAGTCCATGCACTTGGTATGGTAGTCAAGAAAGGGGTGAGGTCGAGTCTCAAAGCCCAAGGCTAGGGGGTTGTGTAGTGTCACGGCCCAGGCCTGATCTATGGCGTTCTTGGTAGGCAAAAAGCCGAGTTATAGGAGTGTGTGATCGATTATTCGGCCTCTGGGCTCAAACCCCGATGCCAGGGGGCTGAGTAGTGTCACGGCCAGGCCTGATCTATGGCATTATTGGGATCCAGATACGACACTTAAATCTATCTAGTTTGTGAATCTCAATTACCCCAAGGCATTTAAAACCATTTTTAATACAAATCACAATATTAAATATGTGTAATTAGTAATAATTGTAATGAATAGAAATTGAAAACATGGCCTCATGCTGGTGATAATGAAGGGGGAGAAATGAATAAACATTAGATTAAAAGGAACACTTACAAAAGGAAAAAGGAAATGCTGACTGGGACCCAATGATTCTTTATACTAATTCCTGGATTTACATTTTCTTCTTGCCTAGTGTATAACGTGCTCTTTTCTGTCCTAATTATGACAATCGTCCATGACCAATCTTTGTTACATGTATTTAAATATTTTATTTTAAATGTAAAAACTTAAGTTCATGTCACTTAAAGATTGATAGGGACCATAGAACAAGTGGTGGTCCTGAACCACTTAATAACTTCTCCCTCATTACACCTGTTTGATATACATAACTTTCCACTTGTTAGAGTAGTCCGTGGGAGTTTACACTGATTAATATTTTGCTTTAGAGTGATTGCCACTTTTTTTTAAGCACTAACGCAACATAGTAACATTTGAACTAAAGGTCTCTTGGCAGTTTACTTATTTGAATTAATCCATCTAGCATAATATGTTATATATGGTGCAGATCATCCCTGGATGAGAGTGGACGGAGATGCATCCGATAAGCCTCTTGATATTGCTGTTTTGTCCAGAATGAAACAATTCCGAGCAATGAACAAGCTAAAAAAAGTAGCCCTGAAGGTAAATTATCTTTTATCATAATTTTTTTTTGTTCTCGTCATGAACGTCATTATCAAGTTTTTGGTAAAATATCTGCAAACTCCCACTATATTGAAATCCTTTAGGATTAAGATAGTATACGCTAATGGAAAATCCATAATATAAACAAATAAATATGTAGAAGGCCTTCATAGCTGACTAGATCAAAGGATAGATGCTTGTGTTTCTTTCAGCTAAACTAATACTTTGGCTGCTAGTGAATCCGTCTCCTAATTTGCCAATGTAACCATTCTAGTGCTAGGGAAGCAGCATATTATTTAGTTCCGCAATAACATAGATCCGTCTTGAAGGAATTTGTGTCATAACATCTTCAAGACTTGGTTTCATAGACAGCTTCAGTATCCACTATTCGGACTAAATGGCTCATGAAATGAATTTTATTAATTTATTTTATTGCAGGTTATTGCTGAAAATCTTTCTGAAGAAGAAATTATTGGCTTGAAGGAAATGTTCAAATCCATGGATACGGATAACAGTGGAACAATCACATTTGAGGAGTTGAAAGCTGGTCTCCCAAAACTGGGTAGTAAACTTTCTGAGTCCGAAGTAAGGCAATTGATGGAAGCGGTAAGATTACTGTTCTATTCATTTTTGGTTGTACCTTTGCCTAGTCGTTCTTCCAAAAGATTTGCACTCTTTTGTTGATATCTATTGAGAATGTTTGAAGTTTACATGATATCTCATCCTGTCTCTAAATTTGACCTGAAACAGAGGTTTAGATACTATACAAAATCTGGTCACCCAGCATGTTGTATGAAACTGTTATTGTTACATGAGCTGACAAATACCCATTGTGGTTTGCTTCAATTTTTACTATTCTATCTCTGGTCCATGGCTCACGTTTCATTTCATTGTAGGTTAAAAAGTAAGTAAATTGAGTAACTTAAACTTGGATGGTTTGATGAACTTGCCCTTCTATAGTATCTCAAGTTAAATTTAGCATATCTTAGTAGATATTTATATTTTCTTTCAATGCTAAATGATAGGTACGAGCAAGGAAGAAAGACTAAAAGGAAGAAATTAATTATGAAAAAATTTGTACTGCTGTAAAATAAAGGGTGTTCTGATCCTGCTATGTTCTGTGTACACAGTTATGATAGTGTCTAGTCTCTCCCAGCCCAGGCCTAATTTTAGCCTACCTTATACATACCCTTCTCGACATATTCTGTCTCTCTCTACAAAAAACTCGTATGCACTCCCCCATGATCTGCTGCTCGTTTAGTAGTTAGTAATCTTTCTCTCCCCAAAAACTGATCGGGTGCATTTCATCTTTTTGCCCATCGTTCATACTCCTTAAGTATCTTGGGCCACGGGGCCACTTAACTTAACTACTATCTGTAGCTTGGCTACCCATAGCTAAGTTTGTTTGTGTATGCGTGTGAAATACCGTTAAACTTATTCTGTGCAAGCTGATCCTGTTTTGCTTAGTTATCTGTATCCAAAACCTAGGTTTGCATTTGTGATGCACTTGATGCTAAACTAATGGAGATTTGCTCCCCATAGCTAATTATCTCTCCGAGCCCATCTACATACCATATATACAGTTAGCTCTTTCTTTGCAATGTCGTCTCCTGTCCTGTAGATAATCATGAGCATCTAATCCTTGTTTTGCACTTATTAAGAACTTGATGCTTTATGCATCTATGTGCTGTGTGTAATAATTGCTGACAGGAGACGCCAAGATGGATAGTATGTTCATTTCGTGATCACTAGTCTGTCACTTCTCTTGATTCTACTATTTTTTTATATGATTGTAATTATTTGGTTCTCAGGCTGATGTAGATGGAAATGGAACCATTGATTACATTGAATTTATAACTGCTACCATGCACTTGAATAGAATGGAAAGAGAGGATCATCTATATAAAGCCTTTGAATATTTTGACAATGATAAGAGCGGGTAATCTCATTTATTTTTTATTCATAATTTATACTTTAGCAACATTCTCACCTTAAATGTTGATTTTTGTGTTGGTTTTCTTCTTGTTGCTTCTATATAGTTACATCACAATGGAAGAGTTGGAATCTGCCCTCAAGAAGTATAATATGGGTGATGAGAAAACAATAAAGGAGATCATTGCCGAAGTTGATACCGACCATGTAATTAATTTCTTTTTACTCTTTTTTGCTCCCTCTATATCCATATATTTTTTTAGCATAATCATAATCACATTCACATTCAACAATAATGTCATTCTAGAAAATGCTATAATTATATTGTTGGGTAATACTGCTTCTTCTTTCTTTATAGAACAGGTCTATAATTTTTCGTGTCTTTTTTTTTTTTACTAGAAAAGCTGTATCATCTTACAGGGCAACAACATTGATGGATGTCCTAGTGCGAAATTGTATATGTTTATACAGTGTTGTTTATTTATCCTTTGCAATATTAATTCTCGAATTTCTTGCAGGATGGAAGAATTAACTATGATGAGTTTGTAGCCATGATGAGGAAAGGCAACCCAGACATAACCCACATAACCCACAGACGTCGCAAATAAGTTCTGCATTGCTTTGTTGAGATCAATCTTTACTCTTTTTGGTATTACGGCCCGCTATTTGATTGGGCACTTACATGATATTTGTGGGTCTAGTTGCGCCAGTTTTTTTCCCTACTGCACGAGCAGACATGAGTGTGTTTTCTATTTTGTACAAATCCAAGACAAAACAGATCCAACTTTTTTCTCTAGTGAGGTTAAGAAAGTGCGATTTTATTTAGTTTCTGTTGGTTTACGCAGAGTGTTAACTTTGTATACCAGATAGGTCCTAGGGAGACATATTAGTCTTATGAATAAAGTAACCTGAGAAGGCGGGTATGTCCCAAGTGCCTATCAGGTATAATTTGTAATTAAGTTGATTGTTCTTTAATTCATCAATATGTCAACAATGGCCTGCAATGTGAGAATATGGATATGCATATTGTCTGTAGAGGTACAGGGAAGCATAACGAGAGACTATGCAGAATGTTGAAAATGGTCAACGAAACAAATTTTGTAAAGAGGTATTTGCTGAAGAAAAATAGAAAGACCAATGCAAATGAAAATATAGGAAATAAAATCTGAGGACTAAATATCTATTTTATATATATATATAAATGTCATAATGCAAAATTTATTATGCATTCCAAGAAAAAAAGGAAAAGAGGAGAAATAATATTTTATTGGAAAAAACTCGTTTGGCAAAAAATTACGCCTGGTTGACAACAATGAAATAAAATTAAAATTTGAAGAATATTCACTGAAGTTGGCACGAGTTTACGAAAAAATGAGAGGGAGTGTTTGAGCTATTAACTGAGCGAGTGCGTAAGGGAAAGTGAAATAGGTGCATTTCGAGAAAGTGTGAAGTAGATATGAGAAGGAGGTTGCGGTGTCGGAATGGTTAAAGGAGAAAAAATATAGGTTTAAATGGAAACAAAATTGAGAACAGCAAATGGAAAAAAACCAAGCAAGTTGTGAAAAGAGACATCGTACCGCTATCCAAAAACCATATCGTTCGTTTGACCTCTGGTCTCCAAACTCCAAACCACCACAGCTCCAACATCTACGATGACACTTACTTATCCTACTAATCTTCTTTTTACTTTCAAGAATCCTAAAACTCTAAAAAAAATTATTTCTTTAACACAGTCAGCATTTCCAACTAAAAGATTATTTTCTTTGCCAACTCATCATCATGTGGTAACGTAACGTTGTCAAATAGTTAACATGTCATCTGGTGGTGTTAAACTATCAAAGTCCTATTTTATTTTTTTGGATTTGTTTGGGTTGTGAGATGAGTATGGTGTAAATATTTATTTTATAATTTTTTCTTTTAAATAAAAGGTCTTAACTTTCCTTATCAATTTTGTGTGATTATTTTGCATTTATTTTATTTTTTCAAAAATTTGATAATAGGAAATGTATGTTATTTTTTAACAATTGGTATATGATTAAGTTAGATTGTTACTATTGTTTATTATTATAAATTATTTAGAGGGAATCACATTTAAGTAGGAACAATGGTCATAGAAGAAGGAAAGATAAAAATTGAAAAGTCATGTGACACAAACTTTGGCTTTTGGAAGATACAAATCAAAGATTATTTATATAAAAAGAAAGTTGTATCAATTTCTCTTACGAAAATAACCATAGGACATAAAAGATGAAGATTGAATTTTTTTTATAGGCAAGTCTTTAGAGTTATCTATTTGAACTTATCTTACAATGTTGCATTCAATATTTTAAACCAAAAAAAAAATACCACAATAGTATTATGGAGACTCTTTATAATATGCATGAAAAATTGTTAGTCTCAAACAAAATTCATTTGATGAAGCGATTATTTAATCTGTGATAACACAAGGTATATTAGCAGCTCAACATCTGAAAGAATTTAATATAATCACAAACTAATTGAGTCCAGTTAAAACCAAATTTGATGAAAAAGTATGATCATTCACACTTTTATTTTCTCTACCAAAAAAGTAAAACGTTATTAGTAAAAAAAAACTACACTTTCATCTATTATGACGAAGATGCTTTTAGTTATCATTTATGAGACAATGAATAGAAAAAAAATTATTCTTAATAAAAATGTGATTCTCAATAAAAAAAGAAATATAGGTTAATAGGGACAACAAATATACTAAAAACTTAGAAAATAGTAATTCAATGTATGTAGAAGTAAATGATATCTTAAAAACTCCTATCACGTACCAATATTTTATTTTGAACTTATATATAAGTATGAATAACTTGGGACTATTTTTTATTATATTTATATGTTGGTTTCAATAAAATAAAGTTATTATTTTTTTGTTATATCTTTGTATTTTATTATTTTTTTAATCAGATCTTTATATTTTAGTGAAAATTTTAATCAGTTTAGATTTTTTTACAAATTCAATATAAAAATGAAAATAAGAAACTTAAAATAAAATAAAAGTATTTTGTTTTTGTTTCCTCATATACCTCAGCAAACACTATTGAGTTTTCTACACATAAGTTTGGATCGACATGGGAGGAATACCTTAAAATCATCTTTCATAAATATTTAAATATGATTAAACATATATTTAAATTAGTCTTAGTTATGGATTTTATATAAAATATGTACGATTTTTTCTTCTAAAAGTATTAAATAGATTATCTCTGAACAATAATACTATTTCTTGAAGTAACGACGAAGAAGCAGACTAATATTAAAATTTTGAATAATGCTTCTTATACAATTTCCATTATACATAAGGCTTAAGATTTACACTATATGTTAGAGACTTTAATATGATTAATAATAATAATAATAATAATAATAATAATAATAATAATAATAATTTGTGTCATTAAGAATGTTAGTCATACTTATTTTTAAAAAGTCATTCTCTAAACTATTTTTCATATTTATTGATAGAAGATTTTAATTTTATTAACACATGTTATAGATGGAAATGCTCTTTTACCATTCTGAAAATTATATGACTGATATCACGAGAACAGAAAGAATATTAAAAAACTGAATTAAATAAAATATTTTTGAGAATATTTTTATTAAGTAAAATGAAATTTTCTTTATGATGTAGACTATTTAATATATGTGAATTTCATTTGTTAAAATTTGTGATAATATTTTCACAAGAATAAATTGTAAATGCCGTGGTCTCTTAAATATCAATATTGGGAATGATTAAGTTATGTCTACGTGGGGATAACTTTGATCCATCATTTCTTTCGCTTCTAATTAAAAATCATTAACTATAACAAGTTTATTGTTTTGCATTATAATTATTTCAAAATTATAATTTGTTCTAATTTAACTTAAATTAAATTAACTTGTCCGAATTAAGCGATTGATTGAATTTAATTTTTGTGAATGTGGACTAATATTGTCCAAGTAAACTTAAATAATCTAAATATGATTGTAATTAGTTTTCAATAAGGTTCAAATAAAATGAATATGTTTAAACGATTATATTTGTGGTATATAGTGATGTTTGTGGTATTTGTAGAAGTGCATAATTAATTTTGAAAAAAAAAGGAAGAATTAATTTCCTAAACAGAACTCCTAAAATATGACTCCATATGCCTCTATTTGTAAGATATTTTCAACTAATTTACACTTTTTAAGAAAATTAGTTAAAAATAATAAAATAATCAAAATACATTGGAGGCAATTTCGCGGTTCCAATACAGTTGGAGTGGATTTTTCCTTTCCAAAAGAGAGCAAAACGAAACTCTTGTTCTGTTTTCTTCTATTTTCTTCTTCCTTCGCTATGAGCTCAGATGCGAGTAGAGAACGAGGCGCTTCAACCGTGGTACATTTTCTCCTCTCTTTTTTCCTCAATTCAAACACTCATTTTCTCCACAAACGTTTTGCTATGCTTCTGGAACTTTCTTAACCTGTTTTCCGTTCTTATCAGATTCGATTTTTTCAGAATCGATCGAATTCTAACGAATGAATGCGTATTGAATAAGCACTGTTTGTGTCGAATTTTACCGTAAAATGACAATGTGCGAAGTGAAAATGAGATCCGTTGTTTCAAACTCCATCGTCAATCTAAACGCGGATCACTGGCCTGGAAACGAAATATGGTTTTGCTGTATAGTTTGAAATTTTACAAGGCATAGTAGCAATCACAGGAAAATATATTTTGCATCAGAAATCGCGAAAGAAATGCGAGTTGTTGTGTGGAGAGTGTGGTGAACGTATGCTAGGTGGTAGAAGCTTGGGAAATGAAAATGAACATAATTCGCTATAGTGTATCGTATGCTATATTTGTAGAAGCATTTTATGCAGTATTTGTGTTCTTCCGCATTTCCTTTGTCTTTTATTATTTGGTGGCAAATGAGCAAACTTATCATAGTTGTATGTATGCATGTGCGGAGGAAAAGGAAATACGAGAAAAAGATTAAATATCTATATAATCTATTATTTTGTTCATTGCTTAGCGTAAAGGTTGTTTTATCAAAAAACTTGAAGTCCTTATATATGTGCATAATGTATGTTTTTTTTTTTTTTCTCAATTAACAGGTAGAACGGAAAATTCAATGCAGAACACTTTTGTTTTTGGCATACCAAAGTTTTGGCTTTTTGTATGGTGACTTGAGCTTATCCCCACTTTATGTCTATCAAAGTATTTTTTCTGGAAGACTTAAACATGTCCAGAATGAAGATGCCATATTTGGCGCATTTTCTTTGATATTTTGGACTCTTTCAATTGTTTCTTTGTTGAAGTATGCAGTTATTATTTTAAGTGCAGATGATAATGGCCAAGGTAAGGACTACTTTTCTTTATTTTTCTGTCAAAGTAAGATCCTTTTTTTACTCATTACTATAATTATTGTGGTAATACTAGTACATTCACCTTGTACAGGGGGAATTTTTGCTTTGTATTCACAGCTTTGCAGAAATGCAAAATTTTGTTTGCTTCCTAATCATCAAGCTTCTGATGAGGAGCTTTCTACATATCTCAAACTTGGTTCCTCAAATAGAAGTATACCACCATCGCCTTTGAAAAGATTCATTGAGAAACACAAGAGTACTAGGATGGCTTTGCTTATTTTTGTTTTACTGGGTGGTTGCATGGTAATTTGTGTTGCTGCCCTCATGCCTGCTGTTTCTGGTAACGTCACAGTTTTCTCATTACAAATATGTTATTGTGTCCGGTGGTAGAACTTATCTGATTGATGTTTTACCATTGCATCAGCTCTATTGCTAATACGAATTCTATCCTGCAGTTCTTTCATCCATTGAAGGCCTGAAAATTGAAGCAAAGATTACAAGCAAAAGTAAGTGGAAACGATGCTAATCTTCCTCCTAACAGTGTCTAATACTCAGAGCTTAAATGATCTACATGAATTACCCGCTAGGGTTGGCCTGTACGCACAAAAAATATAAATGAATTAAATTAATACATACAGACTATATAGAAAAAAAGGTTACATAGTGTTATATTAAATCATGGAATGTACTCTAGAACTGTGATTGTGAATTAGATATAAAGTGAAATTAAGGACCTTAACATAGATAAATCCCCTTATTTTATCCCAAGCTTATTATATATTGCATGCTTTAATTAAAAAAAAAAATAACAGTCTCTTGATTATGTTCTGCGTTATGAACTTCTTTATGAAAGGTTGAATTAAGCTTGCTTTTCATTGTTCTTCAGCATAAGCAAAATTACTGGGGAACAACAAATCTTTATTATATAATCATATTTGGAAGCTCAAGATTGGTTTTATTTAGTTTTAATATTGATAATTCATGTATGATTGCATTTTGTATGATAAAGATTTGTTCTCATGATAACAATTGAGAACAATTCTCAATTGATGCTTGTTATATGGTATTGGTCCTATATTCCTTGAAAAATATTATGTACTTTTTCTATCAAAGCATACATATATATCATTTCATAGGTGTGGTCTCTCGTATTTCCTGTGTTCTACTGATTGGACTCCTTGTTATGCAACATAATGGCTCCTACAAGGTTGCATTTTGTATTTTTTCTATCAAAACTTACGTATATATCCTTTTATAGGTATGGTGTCTCGTATTTCCTGTGTTCTAGTGATTGGACTTTTTGTTATGCAACATCGTGGCTCCTACAAGGTTGCATTTGTATTTCCTCCCATAATCATTCTATGGTTACTTACTATTTTCATGATTGGCATTTACAATGTCATCAAGTGGAACCCACGAGTATACGGGGCTCTTTCTCCGTACTATATTTACAAGTTCTTTAGGCTTACAGGAAAAGGTGGTTGGGTTAATCTTGGAGGAGTATTTCTGTGTGTTACAGGTCTGCATCTCTTTTAAAAATCAAGTTCTCCTTAAGCCTTATTCTTTCCAAATTCGTTATGTTTTGCTTGTCATCTCCAGGAACTGAAGCTATGTTTGCAGACCTTGGTTACTACGGAAAAACAACTTTAAGGGTATGTGTGCCAATAAGTTAAGTATTAAGTTTGCTTTCGATTTCATTGTTAACTTCCAATGTCCTTTCATGACTGACCCTCTTAATAGATAATACTCAAGAATGAATAGCGTTATTTAACTCGAGGTTTCTGTAAGGGTGATTATTATCTCCTTTAGTCAGTAATAGTATGTGTACTAAGTTGTAATATACTTTTTAGAGTTTTGATGCGCCTATTATATGAAACAGTTGATGTTATTATGCTACTAAAGAACTGGGCAACCGATTGAAAGATACCACAACATACTAATTGGTATTATACTCTTACATATTAGTATCATAAAGACAATCCTTTGTTTATAATGATGCACATGAATAACAAGTGATAGAGCATAGGTAATGTGAATTTAGTTTGGAAAGAGAAAGAAACAAAAAGACGGGGGAAAAAGGACGGGAAAAGGGGGAAGAACAAAATACAGAGGATAGAGAGAAGAGGAGAGAAACAGAGAGGTCAAAGAGACTGTGCACTGCACCGGATTATCATTTCAATCTATCTACATTCAGTCTAGATTCAACTGTCTAAAATACAACAACTCACCTTACTTTTCGGCAGCTACCAAACAACTATGAACTAACAATAGCTTACTGACTAACTAACTAACATACTTGTCTTATTTATATTTACATATCAGAGGGTTTATTAAACTGTGGGTCAATAACATTTAGAAAGTGATTCTTTGATTTCCTATCTAGAACTTATTGGCTAAAGTGGAACATGTGAAATTCAAACTTTGAGTTGATTTACCTGTTTGGTAGTATATTACACACAACTTACTTTCATATGTGGTCTTTTACAAAATAAATTGAGGCCTTAATGGTGATTCCTCATTTTAAACAGAGTAACAACTTTTAGATTGATTTTATTTTTGAAAATGATGGTTGTAATGTTATAATTGTTATTGTATCCCGTGCAGGTTGCATTTTGTTGTGTCATTTACCCATCTCTAGTTCTTCAATACATGGGGCAGGCTGCTTTTCTTTCCAAGAATTTATCTGCAGTGCCTATAAGCTTTTATGCTTCTATTCCAGGTCAGTTAATTTAAATACTAAGAATGAAATATCTCTGATAGGCCGTCTTGTAGAATTCTAGAAGAACGTGGATTTGTATTATCCTTTTGCTCCTTGTCTCACAAATTGTCTATTATGAACTGATGCCAAAACTGACAACTTGGCAAGTATTAGATACAAGTTCTGGCTATGCCTGGCTAATTTAGGTGGGACAGTTTTGAGAGATAACTTTAACCTCTGAGATTATTAATCTAACAATGAAATATTTTAGTGTGAATTCTATTTGGGGTGGATGTTTTACTGTGTATTTTTTCTTCATAGCATGTTGTCAATGAACCTTTACTTATGTTCTAAGAAATTAAGTTGGTTTCACTTAGATATTCTATTTCTATTAATTATTATTAATGTATTATAATTTCCCAATTTGTAAAAGTGATATCGATCACGTCTTTCTTAAGGTTCTATATTGTTGTAACGTTCTATAAATTAGACCATTTTGTGACACTATCTTTTTCTAACTGAATCACAACCTCTAACTAGAATGTATTTGATCTTATGTCGAACAGAAAAAGTTGAAGTTCTAGTACATGCATTGTACTACTTTTAATTTATGGCAGTCGTTGGTGAACAAATTGGTAGATCAGATCCATCCCCTACTCCTATTATTCAACGTGTCAAAGCCATTGTCAATCCATGCATGGGTTTATTGTTCCTTGTGGTTTTGTACTCTTTTAACATTTTTCCCCATAAAAAACCCACTTAGACAATCCATGCTTCTAGTTTTCTTAACTTTTGACGTTAGTGTGCCGTGTATATATGCTTTCAGTGGAATAAAATCACCATTTACTTTTAGCACTTGTATCATGTACGCAAGAAACTTACTTTAATGGTTAATGAAGCAAAATAATTGAGCTCGTAATAATGTCCTGTCATATTTTTTTATGACTGCAGTAGTTGCTTTCTAGTATCCGATTATATTTTGGAATTTCTTTTGTCATTTTTGTAGATGTGCTATTTTGGCCAGTATTTGTGGTGTCTGCTTTGTCTGTAGTAGTTTCAAGTCAGGCTGTCATTGCTTCAACATTCTCAACAGTCCAACATTGCCATGCATTTGAAAGTTTCCCTCGGGTTAAGGCGGTGCATTCCAGAAGGTGGATCCCTGGTCAGACATATATACCGGAGATAAACTGGATTCTTATGATAATCAGCTTGGCTGTGACGGTTGGTTTAGAAGACATAAACAGTATAGGACATGCTTATGGTAAGTTGATAGAGCACCAGTTGGTAGATTTGAGAATAGTAATGTTAGATCACAAAATACAGTGAAGTTTGTTGGCCCAAAGTCATAGATTACTGCAGAGATGAATTCTCTGTCCAAATTGCTAGAAATCAGAACAAATGTTTCCCCCTAATTCCCCTATTACACGCAAATTTAATATTATGTATTCTAATTTTCTGTCCTCAGCTCTCAACATCAAAGTTACTATTCAAGGTATTCTAATGCATAACTGCTTTTGTTAATTGTTTTTTATATTACACAATTTGAAATGTTACTTTCTGCTATTGACTGTTATAACCGTCCCTAACCCTCAGTTCCCATCATAAATTGTGTAACATTTCTTTTTATCCAATAGGCTATTTATTTTAATATTATTTGATATGAAAGTATGATTGAATTGCGATTCATTGACACTGTAAAGCTTTACATTCTCAATGTATAATGCCGTCTATGTCAAAAATAGGTAAAACCTTTACTGGAAGTGAAAATTAGCATAATTTTGATCCATTGTATGCATGAGAAATCTTTAAATTGTCCTATGAAGATTTGACTATGAAATATCATAGTTAAACCTTTCTTATGATCTAGCAACACAGTATTGGATACTAGGGTAGAAGTTACGCTAATAGTGAATCAAAATTAAACTTATTTTGCATGATTGATTATGTGTTATAAATGGTTCAATGATTGTTTGTGAAAATATACTGATGTTCTGGGTCATTTTATTATATTCACTATTTTTTTCAGCTCATGATTCTTAATAACATCATCCTTTTGTTTGCAGGAATTGCACATCTGATTTTGGTGTTTGTGACCACATGTTTGACATCACTAGCCATCATCCTTGTATGGAATCAAAGTTTTATAATTGCTCTGGCGTTTGCTTTATCCTTTGGTTCGATAGATATTCTATTCTTGTCATCATATAGCCAGGAAATCCTTAAAGGTGGCTGGATTACACTCGTGCTTTCTGTAGTCTTCATGCTTGTAATGTATGTGTGGCATTATGGTTCTAGGAAAAAGTATTTATTCGACACGCATAACAAAGTTTCAATGAAGACCATCCTTGCATTAGGTCCTAGTCTTGGGATTGTTAGAGTTCCTGGAATGGGTCTTATCTACACTGAATTGGCTACTGGAGTCCCTGCCAGTTTTACTCATTTCTTGACAAATCTGCCAGCTTTCTACCAAGTGGTTGTTTTTGTTTGTGTTAAGACTGTACCTGTGCCTTGTGTGCCACATGAGGAACGTTACCTCATTGGTCGAATTGGTCCCAAATCTTACCGATTGTATCGGTGCATTGTCCGAAATGGTTATAAAGATGTGTACAGTCATGAATATGATTTTGAAAATGGCCTGGTGATGAGCATAGCTGAATTCATTCAATTGGAAGCAGAAGGTTGCTCTGGAAATGCAGAAGGTTCAGCGGATGGACGGATGGCAGTAGTTAGGACATCAGGGAAGTTTGGGACACGATTGCTAATGTCCGAATCTTCTGGTTTTGAGGAAGGCGACATAATTAATCTTCCTGGAGCTTTGACTGTTACTAGCAGTAAATCTCCGACATTGAAGAGGCTGCAGGCCTTGTATGAGCGGGAATCGCCTGAATTCATCACTAGACGACGAATTCGATTTGAATTGCAAAATGTAATATATAAAGACCCACATGTCAAGGAAGAACTCATGGAACTTGTAGAAGCCAAGCGCACTGGAGCAGCGTATGTAATAGGTCATTCTCATGTAAGGGCCAAGTGGAACTCATCATTTATAAAGAGGTTTGCTATCAACCTCTACTCTTTTCTCCGGAAAAATTGTCGGTCCCCTGCAGTAGGTCTAAACATTCCTCAGATTTCTCTGATTAAGGTAGGAATGAATTACCATGTGTAGCATGAGTTGTGACAATGTTTTGACTGGAGATGTAATTTATGCAAGCCAGAAAAGAATGCCCCTTGGGCTTCCTCCACTGGCTAGATTATGTTACGTTGGTGGATTCCACTTAAATGGATTTCACTCAAGAGTCTCCTCTTGCTTGGCATGTACGATGAATGAGGTGCATCAAATTGCTAATATCTTTAGATTTTATGATGGGCCTGACGAGGTATGTGAATTGCTAAATCGGTTGATAAAGGAGTTTCATGCGGGTCATTTACATCTTCATTGAGTTTGAGCTTCCCAAATTACACTTTGAAATCACGATTCTCTTATCAGTTCCCCTATAGTTTTGTTGAATACAACTTTTCATGCAACATCTACTGTTGTTACCTTTGTACTTGTACTAAAAAAAATTCTGGTTGTTTTTGCAACCTTCCTTGAAAAAAAAAAACTAAGAAATATTAACTGTATTTAGAACGGTAGCATATTTGAACTGCTAACATGCCACGATGTCCCGCAATTTCCAATGAATTTGAATTTTAGTTCTCTGCTTTGCTGCTTGGCTAGCTAATTATTTTTTATCTCCTCTGGATTTTCTGCAAAAAATATATTTCGTTACCTAATTTCTTTTTTTTTTCTATACTACTTTAGCTTTCCTTTTTGTCATGGGTAGCTAGATCCTTATCTACGGTTGTTGTGTACTATAGCCTTTGAATGCAAAATGCACACATTTTGGTTTCATTGGAATATTTTCTTATTGGGAATTGATCACCCTTGACACTTATTTAATCAATTAATTCAATGACGATTGTACTGCAATTACTTGGTAGAGTCAAATAATAATGCTTACTCTGAGTTAATACTTTTACATGATCAAATGAGGATTTATGAAAAATATTTTTTACAATTCTTGAAAAATAGTTGTCAGTAAAAATCCCAAGAGACAGAATTGATATCTAAGAGTTGAATTAGGGTTCCTATAACATTAGGATTAGGGTATTTAAATGCATTGGCGAAACAGTAACTCTAGGTTTCCTCCTTATTGAATTTTCAAAGTTTCCATTTGCTCTATTTGTAGTTACCCGTATTTTTAAATTGTTATTTTGAACTCAACACTTTCAAACTATTTGTTTAAACATATACTCAGGAATTTGTTCTGTTGAGTATGATAGATAAACTTGTTCCTTTGTTATTGTCGCGATAAAGTATATTTGTTTTTAAGCATATTTTAAAACATATCATAAAACTAGTTTATAATATTTAAAACTTGTTATCATTATAATTTCATTATGGAGTTTTAGCTCAAACGGCATTCTGTTAACAATATTTGGGTTCTAAACATAATAACTAAATTATTTGGATGTTATTATTTCTCCTTTTATAATATATTTTGTTTCATTATGTCGAAGGGAGTAGCATAGATTACAAGTGTTTAGGTTTATCAATTTGCTATGCTATGATTTGAATAGAAGGAAAGCATACAAGGTGAGTTTGTTGCCCTTGTGAAACAGAAAAAAAGATGAAAGTTTCATATTCAATTTTATTAATTTGTTTCCCGTCCGATATCTATAAAGTAAAAGCATGGATGGAAAACAATTATTTAAAACAAATTTTATGTTTGATATGAAATTTACAAATCCTATTACTATTCTTGACTTTGATCCCAATAAATATACAGAGTAATCTAATTGGTGTATTTATTTATGATTTGTTTGAAATGACATGGTTTCTTATGAAAGCAAGATTATCAACCTAAGTAAAAAGTTTTATAAATAGGAAATTGAGTCTTGTTTTTATGGGTTGAGTTGTATTTCTATTCGTTAATTTGTTTTGGTTTATTCTGTCTAACCCTTTATTCTGTCTAACCCACGAGTCAAAGACAATATAAGTAGGACCAATCAGCTAATTCATTTTTTAAAATTAAAAATAAAAATAAAATATTAAAGTATTATTTTTATTATCTTATGTGAAGGGTGTAAATATACAATAATACCATTATTTGATAAAATTTAAAACTTAATTTTCAATTATCAGTTATAATAAAATAATTTAATATATAAAAATAATATTATTTTAATTTATTCTATTAGAGGTATTAATTAATCAATTAACACTCACAAAATACTTATAAGATTAGATATATTTTTAATATATATAAATAAAAATTAAATTTTAAAAAATTAAATTTATAAATAGAATTCAATCAAGATTTTCAACCTGTTTTTAACCATTTTGGGTCAACAATGAATCAGACTAAAACTCATTAGCTTGATCCGTTTTTCAATCCGGAATTATAATCTCACTTTTTGTACTTTTATTTTTCATCTATCTAAAAGATGTTCGTTTTTATTTGTTTTTCAAAATTTTCAATAATATATTTGTTATTGTTTTTTGGTTGTATCTTTATGTGTTCTTTAAATTTTTAAATAATTTACGTATATTCCCTATGTTAGAGGGAGAAAAAAATAGATAAAATAAGAAAGCACACAATTATTTTCATTAGTAAAAAATGACTTATAAAATATATGGGATTGAACAATTTTCTGAATGAGTATGCTGGAATACTCTTTTTTATGACAAGTACTATGATTCAGATAGTACTATTTTTATAGTTTTATCTTTGATAATTTGTATAGAGAAGTTAATCACAAAGAAATACTTGCTGATATAAAGAAATTATCAAATTGTATCGTCCAATTATTACAGGAATAGCGTGTCTTTCTACCGTGGCTAGGACAATTTTAGTGTGAGACTAAATACCTTTTAAATTAAGTATATTGATTTTTTTAATGTGTAGTCTACAAAATAATATTTAACACTTTTATTTATTTAATAATTATTTTATTCATTAAAGTTATGTAATTAAATTGACTTTATGTTAAGCATTATAGTTAATCCTTCTTAAATTTTTCTTATTTAGTTTTACGCAAATTCCCTCTCTCTAATGATTGGATTACCCTCCATATTATTTACATGGGAAAATCAACCAAACCAAATTTTCATATTTTTAACTAATAGGATAATGATTTTTTTATTAGTTTGGTTGGTAAAATGCTGAATACCTACCTACCTTAGAGAAGCATGTTTTTCTTTGAATTTGTATGGGAATACCATTTACCCAACACATTGAGATTTAATAGTATTTGTGAGCATTAATATTCCCAGTTTCCCATTGGCCATAGCTGCAATCAAATCTGGTGAGTAAGTTCATTTTTTTTTTTTCTTCCAAAACCCTCATAAATTTGGGGTCAGAATCTGAATACCACAACGACAACGCTTCGTCGGGATATACCATTTCAATGACTCTATCGAGGAAACAACCTTAACCTTGGTCGCTGTCTTTCCTTCTCATTGGATGGAACAAAGTACAAGTGGTAAGGGAAGTTTCAAAGCACATTCTCTTAGCTACCTTCTTATCCTAACCATAACAACCAATCCCCAAATATCAAGCCCTTTTTGTTGATGTAAGGGACTAATTGGGAGGGTGGAGATTGGGTTATTAGCCCTTAGGGTTTATAAATGTTGAGTACCTCTTCTTGTTCTGCCTTTACCCGCTCCTTTCTTCCGATTAAGGGTCTTCCCCGACCCGTCACACTACGTCCTTTTCCCCGGATCTTGGAATCCCATGCCAAGTCTCCCAAGAATGTAAGCATTCTCTGATACTTCTTAAGACTCCTGTTATTTATTTTCTCTTTTTATTTGTTTTCTTTTATCTGCCATTGGAATTATTTGTTATATTTTGTTTAGAGCTGTGAAAAAAAAAAAAAAAGGTTTGGAAAAGTTCTTACCTTTGCCCCTATGAACCTGGGAATCTGAGTCCTCTGTAATTCGTTGTTTTATGGGGGCTGATGAGTATTCTTTTGGTACATGCACACACACATATACACGGAGTAATTGTCTGAACCTGTTCTGTTTTGCTGTTTTCCTTGCAGAGATTGAGTATTCAGTGCTTTAGGCACGATCATCTTCCTCCAGAAACACCCCAACCTGAAGTTATAGAGCACTATTTTCATGAGGAACTGGTGCAATCTGAATTCAGTGACTCCAGTGTTGTCACCAAAAGAGACTGGAAATCATCCCTTCAGAAGGTCACATGTCTATTGTTTACTCTTATGACAAATGGTTTTCCATTTTTTTTGTCGATTTGTTGTGTGGCAATTTAATTTTGGTAGTCATATCGATGAACATGTGTGCTATTGAACGAAATTGAAATCTGCAGTTGATCCCTACCGTCAAGTTTCATGGTGATGACATGTCAAGTAAAATTCACTCACACTAACTTATTAATGAAGGTTTACATTGGGTTTTGTTTCTTCACTGATGATAAGTAAATTTTGGAACGGTTTGATGGAAGTAGCATTCATATATGTTTTAAAATCAAGAGCTAAGTAATTATTTGGTATGGTCTGCAGTTATGGTGAATTACTTAATGTTCTATTCTGCATCCCTACTGATAGATTCTAGTTTGCATTAGCTAAATGAGCTTAATATATACGAATATGAGGGTTACTCTTATCCCATTGGAGAGGCGGCACTTGAAAATAATATACAAACTCTTTAGAGCTTAATTGCTTGAGAGACAACTCTCTGTAGATGTATATTTCTGTACATGAACAACTACAATCATTACCCTTGATTCCAAGGATTGCAACTAGATTGAAAAAAGGAAAATAATCTACATACAGTAAGTGTCTAAGTTTGGCAAGCTAATGGACATTTAATTAAAAATATTCAACATTATCGCCGAAGCTAGAGTATATAAATCATATGCTTCCATCTTTTTAGGTGTCACATACAGACTATAGCCAGGGCCACCCAAAGAAATTTGGTGAAGATGTTTGCTACTTACATACAAATTATACCCAATATCACTTTGTAAGAAGGTAATCTTGATATCAAGTTGATGCAATGCTCAATGGTGAGTGGCTGTTGTGGAAAGGAAAGAGAAACAAAAATCTTTGAAACCAGGCACCTTATCAATGTAATCTTGACCAAAAATTTTAGTGTACCCTTTAGCAACAAGGCAAGTATTTTGGTATGTCAATTGCTCCATCATGCCCGATTTTAGCATAAACCTGTAACAAGCAGTCCATAGAAAAAATTCCATGGGGCAGCGCAACAACTTCACAGATACCATTTTGCGTGTAATGCAGATATCTCTGTTATCAATTCTTGGTTCCATTTTGGGTGAGAGAAAGCTTCCAATAATCTTTGGGACAGACATGGACAGTGGAGGAACAAGAAGTAAAGGCATAATAGAAGGAGATAAACAATGGTACATAAAATATTATAAATAGGAGATTGTGAAAGGAATGAGGACCTTTTCAGACGGTGATTAAATGAGAAGATGTACTATCCTTTCGAACAATATATTGTGGGAGAATGCAAAATACAATGTCTCCTACTTGTTAAGTTAAACTGCGAATACAAAACCATTGTAATTTTCGGGTTCCTTCTGGAAATTTTTAATAGCATTTATATAGACCAGTCTAACAAACTTTTTTTAAGGCCTGAACCTTGTTTTCTTATTTAAATACGCCTTTTAAAAATCCTTAACCTAACCTTTATAATTAACAGGGCTAACCGTTAATTAGGCTAGGCCCAAGGTTCTTGTTGATGGCCGCCTGACCTGTTTCCACCCCTAGTACTGGAGGAGGGTTCAGACTAACAAGGGTTCATCCCAAAGAGTTGAAGTCTGTGATACCAATTGATAAGAAATTTGGAAAATCACACCACAAAAACTAGCTGATGTAGTTGGAGAGCCCAAGAACCGGTAGACCACACGCTAGAATCCCATACTTCCAGTGTGAGACTCTAGTTTCATACCTTGCAATTGAGCCATAACACTAACTAATTCTACCCTTTGTAGCAGCTGGATGGAAAAAAGAAAAGCAGAGCTGTGGAACTGATGCGGATACCAACTTAAAAAAATACAGACAAGCTGTTTACAGCTTAATTTTTTGAGAGGCTACTCTAAGAAAATGCACACTTATATACATGAACAAATATATTCATATCCCGTGATTACACAGGGGTTACTACTAAAATTAAACAAAAGGCAAATAATCTATTAGCAGCAAGTGTCTAACCTTAAGAAGCTAATTATATTCAACGATATTCAATAGACAATAAGTTGATAATCTATAAACTGCATTTTTTTAGTAATTTCATGATACCTAAAGCATTTCATTCTTGACGCCAATCACCCTTTGATCCTCAATCTAACATTAGGATTCTAGAGCCTGAAATAAGTTTGGTCGATAGTTTAGTTCTTCTTGTGTATCAAAAGAAATACTTGTCATCAGGTATCTGTTTTGTAGGAATTCTGTGAAAAGACTTTGTCAATCAAATACCATGTAGTCATTCTGTGGAAGTCACGGGGTATGGAATTATGGGATGTGTTATATTAACTATTGGGCGAATATCTGCCTTTATTTTATGCAATTGACTGATAAAAACAAAGTGTGGTTTTCTTTGTCACGCCAAATGTCTGGTTTGTAGTGTTTTACAGTGTGCTGACATACAATGTATCAGGAAAATATCTATTTTTATTTATCCATCGGAATTTATGGCTGAGAAGAGAGTGTGGTTCCTTTGTTATCCCTAATGGTTGAGTTTAGGCTTAGTTTATTTATTTATGTTTTTGTGTTCCTTTTATGTAGGATAAATCTGGGATTTCAGACTTTGTAGGTTGGAATAAGGTTTTCAGTTTGATTCATGGTAGATTATAAATTAATTGGTGACTGTTTGAGTGGAATATATGTGCAGATGAGACTGATTTGCAGAGAATATAAGTGGGTTTTAGGGTCAAAATCTACTGTTTGAGTGCTGTGTCTGGTACCTGTATTACATGGATTTTGATTTTTTATTTAGGGCAAATTGATGGAAGAATGAAGTAGGATTTTGATGTGGTAATCTATCACGATGTCTGATAGGGCTGAAGATGAGTAGAAAAGATACCTAGGAATTAGTGTTTGGTTGCTTCTCACAACCAAGAAGATTGTAGTTTCTTTTGCTTATAATACATAAAAATGATCTATTATAAGAAAGTATTACATCTGTCTACACAGACCTCAGTTTTTTCTGAAATGAACAGGAGTAAAACCCAATCCAATAGACTCTAGTATTACTAAACCCGTAGGAAAAACTTTAACAATAAAACAAAACTAAGAGAAGCTAAACATGTTAAATAAATACTTCTAAATGATTATGGTCTAGTAAAGTGATGAAATAATTCAGCTGGCACCATTGTTGTTAGCCATGGCAGAATGGCGTGGCAGATTTATTTCTTACCGACCATAGGCTAGTATGGCGGAGGTCTAAGTAGGCGGCACCACAGGCCACAATGGCATGTTTGTGTCGTGGAATTTTGGCTCTTGTCATATTCGCCATAATAACATTGGTTAGCACTAAATTTGAAACTGAATTAGAGTATTAGAATGATTTGATCTGTAAACTTAATGCTTCTTGATTTTAGTGCATCTGCGTCGTACTTGTTTGTCAGTTAAAATATATGAAGCTTTAGATGGTCTTTGCATGTGGAAATATCAAACATGCATCATTGCAATGGACAACAGAGTATTATACAAAATTGTCAATGAAATAAATTTTTATATTTTAAGTGTTATCTCATGTCGATCTGTTTACCGAAATACTTGTTTTATTTTCAGGCTGCAAATGAAGTATTCAAGGTAATTGGTTATCCATGGGTTGTGCCATGGACTGCAATGACTATATTACAAGTAAGTGTTTTCGAAACTTTGAACAAGATGTGACTGAGTAGATTTCTCTTCTATACTCAGTTAAAAATTTATTGGTACATGTGATACGAGTGGAATGGAGATAGAATGGTTCTTGATCCAGTCGAGTTTAATTAAAATTCTAAACAACAAACGGTCAACATGAGGTTGTGACATGTAACATTATATGATGCAGGTTATGCTTCTTTGGACGACAGCATTTTGGTTTATAGGATCTTGGATGATTCCTTTTGCAGCCCATATAACTGGCTTTAACAAGGAGTCTTTAACATTTAGAGGGCAAGCACTATTCAGCCTCGTTACCGATGTAACTGAAGGACTTGCTGGAGTTGCAATTCTTCTCCGCTGTCTTTCTAGATTTCGCCCCCTTCCACCCGATTGGTTCAGGTTTAGCCTGAAAGGCAATTGGCAATTAGATGTCATCATAGGATGTCTCATGTTTCCGCTTGTGAATAGGCTTTCACAGTTCAACCTGGACCTACTACCCCTTTTACCCTCTACACCTGTCACTCTTTCAAGTGTTGAACAATCAATAAGGGCAAGAGATCCAGTGGCAATGCTGTTGTATGCAACAGTTGTATCAGTGTGTGCTCCTGTATGGGAAGAAATAGTTTTCCGGGGTTTTCTACTCCCATCCCTCACCAAATACATGCCAGTGTGGTGTGCAATACTGGTAAGTTCAATTGCCTTTGCGCTTGCACATTTCAATATACAGAGGATGCTGCCCCTTATATTTCTTGGCATGGTGATGGGTGTGATATATACACGTTCAAGGAATTTACTGCCACCAATGCTGTTGCATAGTCTTTGGAATGGTTTTGTCTTCTTAGATTTGATGAAATAGCTTCTTCAAAGTTGTGATTCTCTATCAGGGAGTCTATTGTGTAGGTAGAATTGCAAGCACTAGCATGCGGGGTTATTATGCTTTGGATCAGCATCTTCAGAAGTAAATGTTAGAACACTACCTGGCTGACCAAGTGCATGTGCATGTGAGTAACATGAGTTAATGTGCTCTTACAGTTGTACATTGTAAAAAACAGAGCCCCAAATTTGTCCATATCTGTGCTGATATTTGACAGGTATAATTAAAACAATCTATCGAGTAACTTCTCTCCCTTTTTTTTGAACATTAATTTTGGTTCACATGATGCTCAAGGACGGTTCTACTATATATTCTGAACTCGCTCATCCTTTAGAATTAATCTAATGATAATAAAAAGTACACTAAAGAAGAACTGACTCCACAGTTGGTCATTTAAATGTTTTTTTTTATCCTTTTTATGGTAGCTGCTAACACCAGTCATTTATAAGAGCGTGTTACCAGTAAATGAATATCAACTTATTTATTTATATGAATTATATATAAGAAAAATAGAAGTATGAAAAAAGCTATTAGTTTGACTTCAATAAAATAGTGTCTTTGAAGACTTCGGACTTGATAAAACAACTGTATAGTTTTTTTTATTTTTAAACTATATTTAACATTTATAAGTATTCTAAATTTATAGTTGTATAATACAATGTTTATGTTTATATTTTAAGGTACACATTGGTTAAGGTAGTGAAAAAAGAGGGAAGGTAACGAGTTCAAATCCTTCTACATCTAGAATTTTGTATGGGGTTAAAAAGTATATTTTACCTTTATTTTAAAATATTTTTTAAGGGAAAAATATTAAATTATTATTCTTCCATTAAATAGTAAATAATCATCACAATTTAATTTGTTAATAATATATGTAACTTTTGTTCAAATCACTTAATCAATTAAGTCAAATGATTAAATTAATCAATTTAAGCTAAATGTAGTTATTTGATTACAATAAAATATGAAAAAAATTAACTTAATTATACGTACTTATTATATATTATAAAAAAATTGTAAAATGATTTATGTTAATTTTTATGCGAAGATATTTATATAACATTCATAAGATCCAAGTTTCGCAAAATAAAAGTTCATCATCAAAACCAAAATCTCAAGAGCCTTTCATCTTTAAAAAACTTCATAAAAAGTTACGTTATTCTATAAATATTTTTAATTTTTAATTTTTTAATATATTTGTACTGAAATAATGTGCCATTTAACCTTGACTCTTCATTCTTTTCTTTATTTAATTTTCTTTCCTTATTACTTGGTAGGCAACAAATGGTCTCTGTTGCAGTGGTGATGCTACTTTCCACATCAGTGCAATACAGAGCAATGTATCTATCTACACAGAAAACATGCACCAATCAAATTGTAGTAACAGCAGAAGAGACTCATTTTGGTCTTAGGTAACTGTGCCAGTGTTGGAGCATTTTGCCACAACTTACAATGCATTTTTCTGCTTTTCACCATCATGCCTTCATGCATTTTTCTCCCGCTTGCCCAGTTGGGTTACAACATGCTACAACAAATATATAAGTACTTTCTTAAAATTCATTTTTATAAAAATTAATTTTTGGAAGTTCAATCTAATTAGTTTTTCAAAAATAAAACCTTTTATTTCATATAAACTAATTTTAATTTATAAAAAAAATATTTTTTTATTTTTATTCTTATTTTTTACAAGTATTTTATTCAAACATGGCCTGATATTTATTAACCTAGTACCTAGCAAAACTAGAATAATTATTAATGTAGTCAATGACTCTGATCCCTATCCAGATGCAGTGCTGCTGAATCAGTACCACATTCATCTGCATTTACATTTTCAAAAAGATATTTTTGTGTTTATTATCTGAATGCAACTTTCTGTTTTCAGTATTATTTGAATATAGTTTAATCATAGTAATTCTCAAAAAAGATTACTTGCTAAAAAAGAGAGATTCGAAACATCCAAATAGCAAATGTTCAAGGTATCTAACATGTTTACATTTATAATAGGTTACCATAAGTTTGTACAATGAAAATTTAAAATATATGTTAGTAGGGAGTACTACTATAATTTTTTAAATAAGGTTAAAAAAAGTAATGATTTAAATATTTTTAGCATGGAAAAGAGTTTGTCCAAATGAAAAGTCTATGTCCATTTTCCATGACTACGTGGACATTATTTGACATTTGAAAAAAAAGTATAAAAATTAAACAGATTAATATTTTGACCTTTAAATGCATAGAAACTTTTAATTAAAGAAAAAGAATATAAGCCTTGATTGTCTCTCAGCAAAGTCTAAGTTTTTTATTGTGAAAATTTAAGTTACAAGAAAGTGAAAGTGTATATTGCTTAAAAACAGTGAGAAAAATTATCCTAGTTAGACCAAAAACTCATTGAAATGGTCATCTCTTAGATAATGATTTCTTTCTTTATCTTGAAAAAATTATGAATATTTCTTTATTCTATATTTAACTTCTTAGTCGGTTTATTTTATATTTTATCTTCACTCACTTATTTTATTATGTTTTTGTTTATTTTAAGTTCACATTTAAAGAAAAATATGAATTCTTAACAAAAACAAATTATTATGAGATTGTTCTTATTGATTGAAAACAAAATAAGATTTAACCATTGACATTATAATAAAGAAGTGGTTTTTTGAAATGAGAAGAATCCTCACCAAATGATGCTATTAAATTGCATTTCACTTAAATAATAAGAGAATTGTTCAAATTATTTATTATAATTTAAAGTCTTTTAAAAATATTTTACATTTAGTGATGATAGTAACTGCATGTAAATTTATTAACATTTATATATATAATTCAAAATGTATAAGGACAATCTTTTGTTTTATTTATATTAGTTGACTATTGTGCTATTATTTTGATTATATATCATTTGTTATAATAATAGGTAGTAGAGAGAAAATTTTATGATAATGAAATATTTATATCCTATTTTTTATATGTAGTATAAATTTTCAAAAGATTTTCTTGGTATATATATATATATATATATATATATATATATATATATATATATGACATATTTATAGCTATGATACAATTATATAACTTGTTATCTACTGGAGCATGATAGAGTTTTGCATGATATTACAAAATTAAGATAATGTACTCATTTTGTAATTGTTTTTCATATATTTTTAAATTTTATTCTTCAAATGGTAACAATTGTGTTTCATTGTAATTCTATTCCATGTAAAGGTGTATTATGTTTAGAAAAAGTGGAGAGAATAATTATTCATAGAAAATGAGATAAAAGAAACTGATAATCAAGAATATTTTAGCAGTGTTTAATTATTGGTGGTGTATTACTATAAGAAATTATGAACCGGCATGTGTTCCACTGGTAATAGTAATCTTATCGGAAGATGGAGACATACTTGTGCATTTTGTTTCATTGTAAGATATTATTATATAGCAGTCATGATTTATATCTCATTTTATTTTTGCAGCTTTTGAATATCTTGAAGATAGATGTTAAAGATTTCAAAAGAACTTCATGGTGAAGAAAGGAAGAAGGAAGTATATCCAGAGCAGAAATAATAAAAAACTGTCAAACCGACAAAGAAACCGCCAAAACTCGGACAGGTAACACAGTGAACACATGAGTCACCAATCTTCTTCTTTAAAACCTCAAACTCTTCTTCCAACCCATTCCTGCATCACGCACAAGCCAGAAGTCAGAGATTCCACTTTCACCCTTTGCCATTAACCACCGCTTTGGCAACAATCATTGCATCAGTATCAGTATCAGTATCAGTTATTGCACCATTATATATTACACTTAAGACCACTTAGTTGCACCCCAAAACTCAGAACACCACCAATATCAGAAAGCTCAGTGCTTGTGACAGAGAGAAAGAATTGAAAGAGAGGGGTCTCCTTCTTTTTTTATCTTTCTGTTTTGTATAAAAGTTTCTGCTTTTGCTTTTCTCTCCCGTAGAACTTCAAGCCATGGAACAGAAAAGCATTCTTATATCGGCTTTGGGTGTTGGGGTGGGAGTGGGAGTGGGGATAGGATTGGCTTCTGGACAAAGTGGCAAATGGGGAGCCAACAGTTTTTCCTCAAACGCTATCACTGCTGAGAAGATGGAGCAGGAAATGCTCAGACAAGTTGTTGATGGAAGAGAAAGCAACGTCACTTTTGACAAATTCCCTTATTACCTCAGGCATAACGCGCAAACTCCTGAATTTGCTTCATCTTTCAATTTCTATTATGGTTTAATTTTATAATCATTCACACAAAAACACATGGTATGCAACTTTGCTTCCTTTCATGTGAATATGGAAGATCAGCATAGTTTTATATAATAATGGATAAGAATTAGGTAAGAAGTTAGAGCATGCATATATATTTGATCTGAGTGGTCTCCTTTCTATTTTGAATAAATCTATGAATATAATAGTATGCAAGCAAATAACACACCCTTGGAATGTGATACGTATAGTCAGATCCTTGCCATCCTTACTTAAAAAGGCTTCGTGACGTGAAGTATTACACACACTGTTTGTTTAAGTTTATTTTCCAGATTAACTTTACACAATCTTGTATATGGCATAATCTATAAATCTTTTCTAATAATTTGTTACTGACAAACTGTTTTCTTAGATACTAATCTTTTCGTGCCCTTGTTGTTGCCTCTTGATCTTGATGAATACCTAAAGCGATCACTATATATTATTTCTTCAAAATATGTTCGAGTATAACCCTTCACATCCTATGTGTGATAACAGCGAGCAGACAAGGGTTTTGCTGACAAGTGTGGCTTATGTCCATTTAAAGCATGCCGAGGTTTTTAAATATACACGGAATCTTGCTCCTGCAAGCAGAACTATTCTGCTCTCAGGGCCAGCAGGTTAATTACTTGGAATATGTTATTTTCTACTGATAAGGGTTTGATATTCTTTTATGTTTTTATTGGTACTGTCAAGCTAACTGTATCTCCCTTTTCATGTCTTAAAGAACTTTACCAACAGATGCTTGCCAAGGCTTTAGCTCATTATTTTGAGGCCAAGTTACTGCTGTTAGATTTAACCGACTTTTCATTGAAGGTGAGTGTGTGTGAGAAGTTTTGATCCATATAACTTGTTTCTGGTTCTTCTGTTAATCATGTAAATAATGGCTGGCTTGCCTTGCCGTTTGAGCAGATTCAGAGTAAATATGGTTCTTCCAACAAAGAATCTGTAAGCTATTCCTGATTTATCTTTAATTCCTGTCTAGAATACTGCTGTTAACCATCATGGATAAACATGTTTTCTTTTCTTAACCTAAAGTTTGGTTGCTTGTCTTCTTTTCCGATTGTAGTCTTTCAAAAGATCCACTTCAGAGTCTACTTTGGAGCGGCTATCTGATCTATTTGGGTCATTTTCAATCTTTTCACAAAGGGAAGAACCTAAAGGTACAAAATGGTTTACAACTTCTGACTCTTGGCAAAGATCTATGTTCATATAATCAATCAAAAGCTTTGTCAATCTCTAATACAAGGTTTTTTAGTCTTTTTTTGGTTTCAAGAAAAATGGTTTACAACTTCTGACTCTTGGCAAAGATCTATGTTCATATAATCAATCAAAAGCTTTGTCAATCTCTAATACAAGGTTTTTTAGTCTTTTTTTGGTTTCAAGAATAAGTTTTACTTCGTATGCCTAGGAAAGTGATAATAATGATACTTGATTATTTAAAAGATGCTGGAGAAGACTAGATAGGGTATAGGGTATGTTGTGCAGATAGCTTTATCTGTTTTCTGCTTCATGTTTGCCATGCAAAATGTTTAGTGGTTCATTCTCTTCATTGGGACGCTAGTCTATATAGTTGACAATGTAATTAAAAGCAAGGATAAAAGCCAAATCACTGATCAGGTGCATTAAATCGCAGGCAAAATGCACAGGCCTAGCAGTGGAATGGACCTCCAATCAATGTAAGTAGATGAGCAAATACAACTTTTCCTGTCAGTTTATTTATATTATTGCTGAGTATTTGGATTTTGATTTGCAGGGGAGCTGAATCATCTTCTAATCCTCCACCACTCCGTAGGAATGCTTCTTCCTCTTCAAATATAAGCGGCCTTGCTTCCCAAACCAATGCTACGAATTCAGGTAACTTGAAAGTCCATTTTATTCATTTACTTGTCACGATCTACTGAAAATTCTGTTCTAAATACTGACCTAATCAAGGAATGCTAAAATGTCAGAAGCTTCAATTTAAGAAAAGCCAAAATGAAGAGGGTTACATTATCATCTTATTTTTTTAAATCCACAACAGAATCCACTTTTAATTAGTTTACACATAAATCAAAGCCTTGCTTACTAAGTTGGAGTTACAATCTGTATATTTCAGAAATGGTTTTTATGCTTTAGATTAAGAAATCTGAGAGTGAACTAGCACAATATACAGTAAACTTAAATTCATATTCCTTTTTCCATTGCTTTCTGTATCAAGATTTCTTATATCTCGTCTCACTCTCCTTTCAGCTCCTCTGAAGCGCACAACCAGCTGGTCTTTTGACGAAAAGCTTCTTATACAGTCTCTTTACAAGGTAACACTACTTTCAATTTTATGGATATTTCACCAGAAGAGCATTATCAAAATTGAACATGGCTTTAGATCATATTCCTCCACAGTTCAAAAGTGGAAATTCTTGCAGGTTCTGGTTTTCGTGTCAAAAACATATCCCATTGTGCTATATTTGCGGGATGTTGATAAGCTGTTATACAAATGGCAAAGGATATATCACCTGTTCCAGAAAATGTTGAAGAAACTATCTGGACCCATTGTGATTCTTGGTTCACGAGTAATAGTTAGTGGTAATGACTATGAAGAGGTGAATGAGAAGCTTGATTCACTCTTTCCATACACCATAGAGATCAGGCCCCCAGAAGATGAGTCACATCTTGTCAGCTGGAAGTCTCAATTGGAAGAGGATATGAAGATGATACAGGTTCAGGATAACAAAAATCATATCATGGAAGTCCTTGCAGCAAATGATCTCGATTGTGATGACCTAGATTCCATATGTGTAGAAGACACAATGGTTCTCAGTAACTATATAGAAGAGATTATTGTGTCAGCAATTTCGTATCATTTGATGAAAAACAAAGACCCTGAATACAGAAATGGGAAGCTCGTTATTTGTTCCAAAAGGTGAGATTCATGACATTAATTGCTTGAACTGTCAAAAATTTGGTGAATGACTTTATCGTATGTGAAACAGCTTGTCCCATGCATTGAGTATATTCCACAAGGGGAAATCCAATGAAGGGGATACATTAAAATTAGAAGATCAAGCTGCAAAATCTGAGGTTTGCACTGCTTGACATGTCTTTATGTTGATTTGAGAACACTACCTACCAAGTACTGATATGCTTAAAATGCTCTCTCTTTTTCTTTCTTCATGGACATAAAGAAGCAAAGAGAGGAAGGAACTGATATGAAATCAGGAACAAAGTCTGAAAATGCTGCTCCTGTCAAAAAGGCTGAAGCAGAAATATCAACTTTGGTGGGAAAGGCGGATAGTGAAAAACCAGTTTCTGCTCCGAAAGCCCCTGTAAGCCTTTATAAAAAGTTATTTTGTAATAATATTACCAAGAGTAATATCTTAGGATTTAGAAACAAACACCCCTTATATTCTGCTGACAATGATTTACTATATACTCTGTAAATTTCATGTCATTCATTTTCACTGCATGATTCATTTTCAGGAAGTTCCTCCTGATAATGAGTTTGAGAAGCGAATAAGGCCTGAGGTAATACCAGCAAATGAGATTGATGTCACATTCTCTGACATTGGTGCCTTGGATGAGACCAAAGAGTCACTTCAAGAACTAGTAATGCTTCCTCTTCGAAGGCCTGACCTTTTCACCGGAGGCCTTCTAAAGCCTTGTAGAGGAATACTGCTGTTTGGGCCACCTGGCACTGGGAAGACCATGCTGGCAAAGGCCATTGCAAAGGAGGCTGGAGCAAGTTTCATCAATGTTTCCATGTCTACCATCACTTCTAAATGGTTTGGTGAAGATGAGAAGAATGTTCGCGCTTTATTCACACTTGCAGCCAAGGTCTCCCCAACTATTATATTCGTGGATGAGGTTGATAGCATGCTTGGGCAACGTACCAGAGTTGGGGAGCATGAAGCCATGAGGAAAATAAAGAATGAATTTATGAGCCATTGGGATGGACTTTTGACAAAGCAAGGGGAGAGAATCCTTGTTCTTGCTGCAACCAATAGGCCATTTGATCTCGATGAAGCTATTATTAGGCGATTTGAAAGAAGGTACCTATAATAGTTCTTGACTTTTTATCCATCCTTCATCTTGCCACTACATTCCTACTTTCTCCATTTGTATTCATAGTATTAGTACTTCATCTTCCTTATGTTTAAAGGTGGTAGAAAGCAGATGAGAGGTGCCATATTATAGCCAATGATTGAATTCATAGCTATCTCTAATATATGTGTATGACAACCTAAGACCATGAAGCTGAGCAATATTTTTTATAATCTGAATCTATTTAATGCAGAATTATGGTAGGACTACCGTCTGTGGAGAACAGGGAAAAGATTTTGAAGACTCTTTTAGCAAAAGAGAAGGTGGACAACGAACTTGATTTTAAGGAACTTGCAATGATGACAGAAGGATATACTGGAAGTGATCTTAAGGTTTTCACTGTTCTTTGACATTATTCTTTGACATTGTTCACATGAGACATAACTTTCTTGTAATAAGTGTTATTAAGGTTTTTGTGCTTTTAACTACCCTACTTATTCACTAACAAAACCTGTCCAATGTAGAACTTATGCACAACTGCTGCTTATCGACCTGTTAGAGAGCTAATTCAGCAAGAGAGGCTTAAGAGTTTGGTAAGTGGTAACTTTACTAATTATTTCTAATATATTATATAATCCTATATTTATGTGGATGTGTTTTTCGTTTTTTGGGGGCAGAATAAAAAGCAGAAAGCTGCCAAGGGACAGAATGAAGATGTCCAATATAGTCAAGGAGAAGAGGAAACCGAGCAAGAAAGAGTTATTACCCTTAGGCCGTTGAATATGCCGGATTTCAAAGAGGCCAAGAATCAGGTAACACTGCTCTAACCAAGAAAGAAGTATTATTTTATGGAGTTTTATACCAGATTTCCTTATCGATAAAAACCAGTTATAGCAGATAAATAAATATAGCATTTCTTCTCGAATATAGCATTTCTAATTTTGTGGTAAATGTTGACAAAACTAAGTTAAAGTAATCTGGTGATATGATAAGATTGGCTTTTTATTGCAGTAGAATGTTTAGTCTTGTTCAGTATATATATAAACTGTTTCATCTGATCTATAAAGTCTTGAACCACAGGTTGCTGCAAGCTTTGCAGCTGAAGGGGCTGGAATGAGTGAGTTGAAACAATGGAATGAATTGTACGGAGAAGGGGGTTCAAGGAAGCAGCAGCAATTGTCCTACTTCCTATGAACTCACTGGGGCTGCAAAGTGCATTTTCAATGGAACGGTGTGGGAACATTTTCTTTCACTTTCCGATAATATCTGGCTTCACAGCTTAGGAACTAAGCTATAGCTTTGGTAATCTGCGCAAAGGCTATGAATATGATAGTTACATTGGTAAAACTTATGTTGCCTAAAAAAAAATGTGTTTCAGCAGTTTTTGTCAATCACTAAAAGCAAAAAGCAAAAATGCAAAAAGTAGAGTTATTTATTGGCATTATATTTGTTGTATTGGTGTTTCAACATGTAATATAAACTAGAAATAAGATATGTGTTCCAGTGTGGGATTTGGCACATTTTCCATCTAGATGAATCACATGTAAAGTACCTAATTGTTTTCTCAACCTCAATATAATATATAATATAGATTTTCACAATTCATATAACCAATAAAGAGTGCATTTTGATTCTGAAAAGGAAAGACTTCAGAGACAAGATTTACTAGATTTACTGGAAAAGAAAACAGAATGAGACAGATAAACCATCAAAATCATATCTATTATAATTAAATTATATTGTTAAAAAATTTCAAACTACAAATAAATAAAAATAGCACTAAAAAGATTCCATAAACAGTAGTTATGTTAAATATGAAAATGAAATTAATAGTAAGTCAATACGATATTTTAAATAAAGAAAAAAGATATAACTACAATAATATTTTAAACTCTAAAAGAATAAAATATTATTTAGGAGAAAAAAGAAACATGATAAAAAATAATGCTTAATAATCTCTATAATATGAAAACTAACAGCATAATATTTCAAAAATATATAAGTACAATTATTTGTTGAGGATAATAAGGGGTACGATATTTAGTCATAAATAAAATATTATTATTTTAATTATTTTATAATAATGCATTTTTAATTTGTAGAATATATGTCAATAAAGTAATTGTTAAAGGCACAACCACTCACAATATCTTCATTAAACAATAAAATTGTGAGAAAAATTTATTATTCATTTTCATAAAGGTTACATCAATAACATCGAATAAAACATAAAACATTAACATTAATACTTAAACTCTACAATAGTAAACAAGCACTATGTTTGGTAAATGTAGTACTTTTTCCAATTTTAGTTAAGACAACTATATCATGCTTTTGCTTTTGTTAGTTGTACAGTATAAAGAAAACCCAAAGAAAACCCTACTTTATATATATACACAATAGACCTGTATATAGTTTTTAAGATGTTCTATAAATTAAACATTTTTTATAATCAACAAAATTGTATGGAAAAGAAGAAAGATATTTCCATTGGTACTAAGTTGTAATTTATAAATTTTCTTTAAATTGCACAATAGCTACATATTATATAGAAGAAAAAAACTTCCTATTTATACATAATCTTAAAAATTAATTAAATATTAAGTAAAATATTAAATTCTTCTTGTACAAGAGATTAAATTTCTTGCTTCAACATATATTTTATATATATTTTACAAAACTTTAATTAATATACATACTAAGTCTTCTTTAAGTAATTATTAAATAATACAATAGTGTCATAACTTCTTACTTATACATCTAGATAAATATTAATTAATGATTAAATCAGATATTAATTTCTTTTATATAAATATTAATTAATAATTAAATCAGATATTAATTTCTTTTATATAGAGATTAACACTTTCCTACTTAACTTAAACAACAAACTATATCATTTTGTTAGCAAAAACTATCTATTCATGTTTATTTCCATTAACAACTTTAATTATTAATTATATGTATATATATATATATATATACATATAATTAATAATTAAATAATTTATTAAATAAAAAAAACTGTGTTGCAAATAATTTATTTAAATGTCTAAATTTTACATTAATAGCATTAAATATTACATCAATGATTTATTGGGAAGTGTTCCCTATGCATTATTTGAAAATATTCTAAACTATATTTGTAATTTAATATCAAGGCGGTCACATTATAGAAAAATATATATCTATTTATGTTTCGTTAATATTTTGCATATGGTAGAATTAACATAATACTTTCAAATTTGTCTCTCTCCTGTAAAGAATAAATCTTCATTTTATAGTGCCAGTTACATGATTTATAATTATGCAAATAGAACATAAATTGCATCAACACGTTTCTAAAAAACACATAAGAAAACTACAGAAGCACGTATTGATAATTGCATAAACTGCATCTACCATTCAAAAAAAATTATACAAAATTCCTTTACAGATAAGAAAATCCATGGTGAAAATTTAGCTCCACGAAGAACTGTAGATAAGGCAGCAACAAAGATCCATCACATCACAGCGTCTTAATATTTGTTCATTTTAACGTGTACAGATAAATAATCAAATGATTATGACTAACATGAAATGAAATTACCAGATGCCCACATTTGAACCCGAGCAGCTTTAAGCCTGAATGACCAGGGAGAACATAATTTTGCTATTTTGAGTAATGAACAAAGTCGGAAAACATACTACCAATACTTCTACGAAAGCATTCAAATGCAGAGTATATGTATTCAAGATGTAAATACAGCACAAGAACAAGTCATCCATAAGCATATAGGATTTCTTGAAGGGTACATGTAAGTAAACCAGTAGAAAAATACATAAGATAACTTTCTTCCACAATGTCTAATAAGTAAAGGTCCCTAAAAAAATAAATATTACATGATTATAGGGTTTTGACTGATGCTGAATCTAAATTTAACAGAACATTGATGAAACCCCACTACAACACATTTAGTAGCACTTCAATCCTTCTTTTTATCTTTCAAAGGTCCTTTGGGTATCTTGCTCAAAACCTTCGCATCGAACACTGCATATTGCTTCTTAATCTCCGCAATCGCCTTATCACCAAAAGAGTCCACTTGATCCTCATATTTCTCATACAGCACAGGAACAGTGTGAAGCAAAACAAAAGCTGTTTCAAGAAAACATAGAAATAAGTCACATTGCTATATATACAAAATTCAAGTTAATGAATCAAAGGATAAAGAAACACTACATTACCTATGTAGAACAATGTCAAGAAGTTCGCCCAACTCCCCAGAATAGAGAAAACCCATAATCCAGCAATCACCTAAATAATACAAAACAAAAACCAAACAACTTTTAATAACAGCAAAGGAGTTGGAAAGCGGAACAGAAATCTGCAACATTGCATGACACATAAATTATCGTCATCCCCCAACTCACTAGTGGAAAACTGCCAAGTTATTATTATTCATTGGCCGTAAAGCTAATAGATTGCAAGTGTACAGAGCATAAAATGTAATCAACATACTGATAAGAACTTCTTGAGATCCCTTCCGGATGCAATATCCCTTAACACTGAAAATGCCCGATTAATCTCAATTCTCAGAGCAGAGGCAAATTGTAAAATAGGCTCCTCTGGAATGTGCACTTGTGGGATCTTTGGCGGCCTCCTAATGAAAATAAAAAACAAGCAATTTAATTAACTAAAGAATAATGGACCGCATTTCAGAGAGCCACATAAAATTACTACTGTATCAAAACTGTACTTGTTGATGAAAGTGGATGCATTAGACCACAAGAACAAACCCGCGAGGGCAAGTATTACGAAGTGGCAAACCAAAGTGAGGAGGTGGTACTCAAGCAATTCAAACAGAATCCATATAGCTGTAGCAACTCCGAGTGTCGATGCTGATATCTTCTTATTTCTCCACAGAAAAACATCAGCCGCTGTTGCATAACAAAATAATTTAGTAAAAAAAAAAAACACAAATTCAAAAAACCCCGAAAACCCAATATTATTAATTGAATGTTAAATTCAGATTAATTTATATTGGATAAATCAAGAAGCAATATTATAGTCAAGATGGGTCCTCAATGATTGACTCCGCAAATTAAAAACAGGGAAAAAAGAGTACAAATTAAACAACGTCAAAAAATCCATCACCGATCACAGCTAGAATGTTCGATCTTTTAGAGCACATGCATTAATTGGGGAGATTTTGAAAAAAAAAAATAGCAACTGGAGGAACAGGGGATAGCAGATCTAAACCCTAAGCTCTCTCTCAATTTCTTTTATCCATCAAAGTCGTTCAAAAAAAGGGATATTAGAAACCAGAACAATGATCGGAACAACCAAGATCTCACCTAAAACCTCATAAACCCTAGACCGACTATAGCCCAACTAAAGTATATAACTCAAAAGCAAGAAACAGATTCTTGATTCAGAATTAAAGAAAGTAAATGGACTCGTAGCATAGAAATTGGGAAGACAAAACACGAACTGGTAGAAATTAAGAATGAAGAAAATTCAGAAAAGGCAATCGCATACGTTTTCCACCGCCAAGAACATGGTGAATGGGCTTTTCCCTGCCGAAAAGCCTAAAAACCTTTGACTTCAAGGATTCAGAGGGCCCGGTTTTCTCGTTGTCGGAATCCGACGAAGACGAGGAATCGTGGTCGTGGATCTTCCCGGAAATCTTGTCCAACAAGGATTCACCCTTGGCCTCCTCGTGCTCGTGGTGCTCCGCCATCACAGAATCGCAGATCAATGGAAGCGTCTAGAAGGAATAAGAAACTCCCCTTTTCACCAAGAGACAGAGAGAGAGAGAGAGAGAGTGTGTTTTTGTGTGTGCTAAATCAAAAGTAACCCTCGTTGTCTAACATTTCCACTCTAAATAGCACGGCTGATCATGATCAATGCATCTCGGCCGTTCGATTGTGGGACCCAAAATATCATTAACCGAGTTCGGGTCCGAAAATGTGACCCGACCCGATATGAGTCTGGTCTCGCAAGCGCGAAGGGACCCGAGCCGTTAATAAGCTTAATTTAAATGACATGAATTTGGACGCGTGGCATGAACTCCGTCACCGGTGCTTCAAAGTCACACACGCGGTTCAACAAACAAAATATCGCCTTATAGCAGCACACAGATCTGCGACACGTAGGACTTTTTCTGTGGGGACCACCTTACTAGATTCCCGTGTACAATACTTCTTAATTTAAAAATATATGAAGATTTGAATCTAGAATAAAGAAAACAACTTAGCTCTTAAGAAAATGAGAGTAAACGTAGGAACGAACTTACGGCCCGGCCCATGAATGGAGAAGGTTGTTGGAGCATTTGTTAATAGACAATTAGCAGAATCTTCGGGGTGCATGTAAAGCAAAAGTGGGAGCAGTATGCGTGATACGTGTCCCACATCCATGAGAATACCTTGTGATTCATTTTGAGTTAGCCCACTCCCATTGGTATCATCACCTCCCACTGTGGAGTTTACTTTCAAGATGAAATCGAATTCATCGTTGGAGTTAACAACAAATTACATATATCAAGATCAAACCCAAACCACCGACTGCTCTTACTGCTGCAAATTCATTCCAAGTTGTCATTATCACCATTTCCTCAACTGCTACGAGGCGATTTGTCAAACAGAGGAAGTGCACTCCAAATCAAATTCGCATGTAATCAATCGGTAGCATCTAAAAGAGTTGACAAAAAACTATTCATCCAATTCCATACTTTAATTGGAGGAAAAGAAGTCCCACCACACTTTCATCGATTGATTATTTATAAAAAATTATTATTATCGCAAAACTTGTAGCGTGCGTGAATCAATCTACTTCCTTTGCCGACTTTGATCATGTTCTAATACAAAATGCCTGTGCCTCCCCACAGAAAATAAATAATTAAACACAAGCACGAAAAGTTGAAAACATTAATTTTATATCTTTCTGCAATGTAAAATAAAATTAAAGGAAACAATGCAACAATCATTCCATGAAGGAAAATCACTCTGAGGAAAAGAAGTCCAAAGGAGATTTATACATCTGATATCTAATTTGGTTGTTGAGAACGAGGGCAGCACAACCACCCTAGTTCGAGGTAAAACAAACACACACAGTGGGTTGTGGGGCTCTCCCAAAGGAAAATTGATTCATAATCTTATAGTTTGATAATTAACCTACCAAGTACATCACTAATAAGGTTTAAAGAGATCAAGTTTGGATCATAATATTATACATCTCTCAATCTCGAGCTTTGAGCTTATAAACTAAGAGATATGATGTTTTCACTTTCCTTATGACCCGTACCAAATATATAGAATTGGTGATGATCCATCACACAAACTTAATAAAGATATTTATCAAAGCACATAGAATTGGCAACAACATCAAATAATTAATATAAATGTATAAATTTGGTGTGAACTTCAAATGTCTTATGAGATCTCCTTTTCCAAATGTTATCCTTATTTTTAAATGTACTTGAAAAAATCACAGAATTTATAAAAATTTATTTATTTTTTAAATAACAAAGATATTTATAATGCATATTGTCAAATTATTTAGTTGTAGACTTTAAAATCGTTTATCAAATGAAAGGTAGAAAAATGTTGTAAGAAAAATATGAAATAATTTGAAATTATCACTTTTTTGATAGTCCTTAACACCCTCATAACCCTCAATATAGGTATAGGTATTGGTATTTGTAATTTTGTGTCTCTTCCATTACTTTGTCATTATTTATGATAAGATTTGAGATATTGTCTTGTGCTTCTTTTAGATCATCGTTCTTCTTATCACTTATATTTTTGAAATTAGTGTAGGATTGATTCTAATCAAGAAGTATAGAGATTATAAACTAAAGTAGTTAGTTGGTTTTTTTCTTTTGTCCATTATTCCTTTTAATCATGTTTCCTTATCTCGTATTCCTCTATTGGTGAGGTTTTATTTATAATCTTTATTCATTACATCTAGTACTAATAACACCTCAATATTGTTACTCATATTAAAAATGGTTTTAAATGTGTTTTGATCATACTATTAAGATTCACCTATTAAATGAATTTAAATGGTATATCTTATTTTATTTTTTTTATTTGGTCAACTACCTACTAATGTTACTGAAATCCAACTCAAGGCGACCAGACCTACGCCATAACACTACATAGTCCCTGTCTTGGGCTTTGAGTCTAGAAGTAAAAAAAGAAGTTAACTAATCACACACTCTTATAAGCTCAACTACTAACTTATAAAAATGACATAAATTAGGTCTAAATATTGGGTCTGCACCATGACACTACAATTGTTATAAGATATGTGCCAAATAGAACAAACATGAATATAAGAGCATCCAAGACCATTGACAAAAACATGTCAGTGTCCATAGAAATAAACGACTTCAATGGACTAGTTGGCACTTCAATTTATTACTGTATGACTCTTTTTCTAGTTCACCAACACTACAATGCCAAGAGAAAACCCCAAACATGTGTCTAGATTCCGCAGTGCTTGGCGCGTCAAACATTTGCAACCCTTGATAAAAATATATAAACTGAGAAGAGCACCCTCGAATTTAGTTAAGCGAGCGAAAGCCCGCAAAATAATCAATTTCAGATCTTGCAGTTCTATAAAAATATATTTTTTCTGTAGCTACAAATAATTAGAGAACATAGAAACAAAAATATATACCATTTATAGGTATACTGATGAGTAAGTGAGAGAGTGTGAAAAAGGTGAAGGGTTTTCTTTTATTAACCACCACCAGAATGGCGGAGACGAGGAACGATGTGAGATACAAATGTTTTCTTATCTTGGTGTTTTATGTAACTAACTAATATAGAATATGATATAGAGGAACCAAGGAAACAGGAAAACTTCACAAAACAAGAACAAAACATCCCCCTATGTTGGCTCTGCATAATATCTAAATTTTCTTAGAGAGTAAAAAGAAAAAAAATCATGGGATTGTTATGATGGGTACCCAGAAATGAGAGCAATATAGTTTGTAGCAGCTAGTAAAAGTGATGAAGATTGAAGTAAAGTTGTAGGGGGTTATTTTATATGGTGTAAAATGTAAAGTATAGGAAAAGGTAGAGGGGTGGTGGGGTTAGAAAGAAATTACCTTACTAAGTCCCAAACAGGTTGATGCAGAAGGCAGAGAAAGCAGGGCAGGGATGAGAAGCAAAAGGGTTGGTTGAGTTGCTGAACAACCTGGATCTATTCATGGATGACACTGATGATTCTTTCTGGCTTGACACGGATAGTTTAAGCATTTATTTAGAATGGAACAATGTTATTCATTCAACAATATTTTATAGCATAAAACTCTTTTTGTCTTTCTTCATCCCTCTCATACAGTGCTCAGTTGCTGTATAAACTTTTATGTAGGAATATCCTTTAGAATAATAAATGGGAGGGTGAAGGTGTTAGTTGTGAGATTCGTCCATCAAAAACGAATATGCGTTGGCTATACCCTTACCATTTGCAATTTGGGCCGGTATTGGTTGTTCATATGGGCCACTACAATGCATGATTCGGCCCAGACTGCTTCTTCCTGCACCACCAAGCCTTTCTTCAGGCACCTCCAAAAATTTAGACGTTCACCAAAATACCCTTATAATAATAGTATAGAGACGGAATTACCCTAATCCTAAATATTGTTAATACCTTTTCCACTCACTTCCCTTCAACACCGTCACCTCTCAAAACTTTCTCGTTTTAGTTTTGTTGTTCATCAATAACAACACGGTGTATTGAACGATTTGTGATATATTTTGACATTTTTATTTGTTTTTTCAATTTAAAAATAAAGAATTTTTTATTGGAATTTAGTTCCGAAATGAGACTGGAAGACTCCATTTCAAAACTGAATTTCAAAAAAAATCAAATCTCTCAACCGTTCGCCACCGTCGATAAGGGACAACCGCATTACAAACCATTCATCCACTACACCTAACGTCGTCCACCTCCACCGATCTGCATCAACTACGTTCTACCACCCACCTCCCTAATATACTGTGCATGCATTCATTTCATTAAGCAAGGGATAAAACAGTAATTATGAAAGGAGCACTTTTGAAATATTTGAATTTTTGAAAGTGAAGGTGCATGAAGAAGCACTGTTCGGCCCATGGTCCCATAACCCAACCCAACCCATCTAATTCATAAACTTGACATGTTACACAAGTCCAAACAGTCAATCAAACGAAGTACGTATTCATTGCATCACTTACATGTAGTGCTGGAAAGGAATTTTCAACTATTAACACAACCTTTTACTTTGTTTCACTATTACATTTTTAGTTTTTTAAGTAAAAATTTATTTTTTTATTCATAACAAAGTATTCCCTATATAAGGAACAATGTTCAATAGTTAAACAACTCAGTCTCCTTTGAGAAAAAAAAAAAAAAAAA
>Ga0209700_100920_pt1 | contig 59192 bp, 38 predicted proteins | sample SiratroredBW_FD_187528 | JGI IMG/M metagenome (GOLD analysis project Ga0209700, IMG submission 187528) | Root nodule microbial communities of legume samples collected from California, USA - Siratro red BW (SPAdes) (version 2) | ecosystem: Host-associated > Plants > Roots > Nodule | place: USA...
GGATGGAGTCGTCCGGTTTGTATTTTTTTTTTTTAAATGAGAACCGGATGCACCCCCATCCGGTTCACAATTTCAAAAAACGAAAGAAAGGGTATTTATGTAATTTCATGAAGGGCAGTCGTGGAAAAAAAATTATATGGGGGTGCAGGAAGAGGGTATGGGGGTGGAGGAAGAATTTGTCACAAGAGCTTCTTGTAAATAATCATACTTGGGATCTGGTTTCTCTTCCTCCTAAGAGAAAGGCTATATTGGCTATAGAAAATCCTAATGGTATTGTTAACAAATACAAGGCATGATTAGTTGCCAAAGGATTCAATCAAATTCAAGGGTTTAACTTTCATGAAACTTTCTCTCCAGTTATCAAACCTGTTACTATTCGGATAATTCTTACAATTTCTTTAACTAATGGTTGAGATTTGTTTCATGTAGATGTTAATAATGCCTTCTTGAATGGAAATCTTGATGAAACCGTTATACGACAAAACCTCCAAGATTTGAGGTTATTGACAAAACTTTGGTCCACAAGCTTAATAAAGCTATCTATGGTCTTAAACAAGCACTTAGACAGTGGTTTGACAAGCTTAAAACTGCTTTGATACAGCTTGGGTTTTTGTTCGAGCAAGGATGATCCTTCTCTATTTGTCTATCAGCATAATCATCAAACTGTATACATATTGTATATGTTGATGACATTATTATATTAGAGGCACATCTGTGTGTATTGTTCAATAAATATTCTCTAGTTTGAATTCTACTTTCTCTCTTAAACAACTGGCAGACTAAACTATTTTTTGAGAATAGAAATTCAGTATCAGCCAAACAATTCTTTAGTGATGACTCTAAGTAAGTATATTCGTGATCTTTTTGCATAAGACAAAGATGACTAAAGCTTAATTTGTTTCCTCTCCTATGGTTGTTTCTTGTAAGCTGTCCAAGATTGGATTAGATATATTTTCATATCCTACTCTACAGATTGGTTGTTGGAGCATTGCACTATGCTACACTTTCTGGACCAGAAATTAGTTATGTTGTTAATAAAGTTTGTCAGTTTATGTCCAATCCGCTAGAAGCTCATCGGACTGTTGTTAAAAGAATTTTAAGGTATTTTAAGGACACAATTTTGTATAGTCTTCTTATACAACCAACCTATATTTCTAAGCCTCTCTATTATTGCATTTTGTAATGCTGACTGGGCTTCTGATATGGATCAGCAATTTTTTTGATCCCGATTTAATTCCATGGTGGTCTCGTAAACAGCAGGTTATTGCTCGTTCCAGTACTGAAGCAGATTATCGTAGTCTTGCATAGTCTTTTGCTAAAATTTTATAGACTCAAGTTCTATTAAAGGAATTGTCTATTTCTTTTCATACTCTTCTTATGTTGTGTGATAATCAAAGTCCAGTTTTTCACTCTAAAACCAATGTTTTTTGTGTTCAAGATCAAGTGATATGAAAACAACTTTTTGTCATTTCTTAATTTAGATAAGTGGGATAATGTTCTTATTAAACCTCTTTCTACTACTCGTTTTCAGCTTCTCACGTGCAAGTCAATTTACAGGATTTTGTTCTTAAAAATCCCTCATCTTGAGTTTGAGGAAGTAATTAGTATTGTTCAATGTACACATTTAGTTAGTTATTTTCAACTAAATACATTCAGTTGTTTTCTGTACATGAACTTTAACGTCTAACGTCTATATATTAATTGATCTTCTTTTTACTGGGACAGTTAACAAATACAATAATATTTGGTCTTGTTTCTCTCTTTCTTTCATACAAAAGTTCAATATTACAATATAAAAAGTTAAAATTTATCTTGTAATGCTTTCAGTATTTTACTATTACTTAATTAAAAAATTAACTTGACCATTTTCCATTTTATTGCACTCTTTACTTCGATTTAATCACAGTTACAGTTATCACAGCTAGTTTCTGCATGAATTTAAAAATATCTATGATAAAACAGCACATGAAAGCAGACAAATCTGCAACGTAAGCAAGCAATTGTAGCTAGTTGTAAAGGTAGATTTGGCTTTAGTGAAATCAAAAAGCAAACACGTTACGAACAAAGGTGGTGTTTGAAGGTTTTAAAATGGTTCCATGGGAAGAAAAACTGTAGTTTCTAGAAATCAGGGAAAGTAAAAGAAAAAAATTATCAGTTATAACACTTACACCTGAAACTCACAAACCCCAGGTCATGGCACATAATCTGATAACATAATTACAAGTAATTTGTAAAGTGAAGCAGAGTGGTTCCTTTTCTTTTCTTCCCTCCCATCTCCATACTCACCAAGACTCAATGAGAAATCACCAATTCCTCACAGCTTCAATAATACCAACTCCAAATGTAGACAAAAATGAAAAGAAAATATAAAGACCCGGTTGTGAAGAGATCATTCACTAAAATCAAAGCTTCCACTGTGAGAGCTGCTGCCATTACGACTATGCAAGGAGAGGCCTCTCATGTGGCCAGACAAATTAGACCCATCCTTGTTTTCCTGAAAATACTTCTCCCTCTCAACATGCTTTGCAGGTGGTGGTGGAATGGCCACATGATGAGAAACATCGCCGTTCTGTTTCGGCCGCGGCGGTGGGATCACAACGGGCGGAGATCGAGTGCCGGCTTCACGAGACGGCAGGATCGCGACATGTGGCGGTCGAGTTTCAGCATCTCGAGATTGTGGCTCTATTGAGAGTGGTCGTATTAGTGGACGATTGAGTCTCTCCCCAAGTAAACCCAAGGGAGGGATGTCTGTTTCTGTCTCCTCATCTTCAGGTCTTGCACAAGCCTTTCCCTTACGTAATCTGCAAGGAATTAAGCCATACCCAGAGTAAAGAATTTTGAAAATTCAGCATCATCCTACATTACAAAAGTGTACTAAATTGAATTCCAAGGGAATGCACCTTCGGACTAACTGTTCAGGCTCCTCTTCTTCCTCCCCTTCCTCATGGTCAAACCGAGTTGCGGTTGTTGTTGTAACTCTGCCAGCAAGCAGGTCATCGTGTCTTGCAAGAACTTTCTGAAGTTGCTCATTCAATTCAATTGCCCGAGAAACTATCCTTTCATCTCTGCAAAAGACCAAAGCAAAACCAGTTTAAGGAACAAATTAACCATATAATGCTAATAAATACCAGAAGTCTGAGCAATGTCAAGTTCACAAAGCAGAAAGACCGAAATTCTAAAGACGAAAATTAAAATTAGTAAAGAGAAATTTGAAGCAGCCTACCGAGAAGCCATCACAAGATGCATAACCCTTTGCTTTTGAAAAGAACATTGTTCTACAAGGTCAAGGGTGAATTCATCCCTTGCTCCCTGCAAAAGACAACATTAATAAAGCAATATTTAGAATGTAATTATTTGTAGATTCTAAACTAACTCTCGGGCTGGGACTCACCTGAGGATTTTGAGCATCAACAGCATCCAGGACCTCTTTTAGTACTTCTAATGCATTGCTAGCCTTTTGAATAATGCTACAAAATACAACTAAAATGAGATCTGAACAAAGTTTCAGAAAGAATTTGTCAAAAAAACATTAAGGAAAAAATATCACAAAAAAAGAAGATTTTGAAACTAACTCTCATCATTCATTTCATTTGACCATAAATATTCGTATTTTGCTAAATCTTTTTTACCCCCGTCTCCATCCTATAACTAAAGCAAATAATTCTTCTTGCCATAATAAACCATTTTAAATGTTCATATAGAGAAGGATTGTCAAAGATCCTACCAATCAAAAGAACACAAAACTGAAGCAAAAGTCACCTAGATTCAGGGACAGTCTGGGACTCAGCTTGCTGAGCAACTGCTTCATGTCTAGGTGCGGCCTGCTCCCTGTTTGGTACATTACTAGTCCTATTAGGTTGTGAACTGGGATGGTTTGATTGGACCACTTGATCCCTTTGAGAAAACTGCACTCCGGCACTCTGTAAAAAGAATAAAACCAATGTCATGACTTTGGGTTTAGTATTGTTCAAAGAGTATATACACTATAATGATAAGTATTGGAAAACGAATTATATTCCCGAGCAACCATTTCTTTTATAACAACTACTTGTATTATGTACAAAATGATTAGGAAAGTGGCAGCAGTCAATACTTAAGGTAACAACTAAGGAGAAGTTAATTAACAATGCGTGACACTGGAAATGCTTACTACCTTGAGCCCTAATATATAATAATATCACCATCAATCATGCCCCTTTTTATATCACCAAGAGTGCTTACCATAATGTTGAAAGCTTAAACTGCAAATAGAAGTGCAACTCTAGCTAGACCTTAAGCTTGACCAAGGTTCGCACTCAAACTTTGAGATAATTACATACATGTTGAACCTAGGATTTGAACCAGCACTGGCTCTGAGACAAAACTCTTGACATGTAGTGCTTTGGATCAGATGCAATCCAATACTTATTTAGGCTATTGAATATGGATCTCAGCATTGAACTTCACTCAAAATTAAGCATACACCCGTGCTACCTTCTACACATACCATTCCCCTCCCTCTAAGAAACAGTTTGCCTGAGAACCTTGAAATAAGTAGAAACATATCAAAATTGAAATTTTAATATGTATGAGCTCTAATACCAAATGATATGATCAATAGCGCTTACCACCATACTAAAAGTTTAAGTTGTACCACCATACTAAAAGTTTAAGTTGTTGGCTAAAGCGCAACTCTTGAAGTGTAGCACGCTGCATCAGATGCAGACTCATTCCTATTTGTGCCATTGGACATGGGCCACAAGGTTGAACCTGATTTACAAACCCAACATGTACTCTTCCGACCCTTTGGGCATATCACATCGCACAAAGTTCCTTTCCCATTTAGTCATCACAATGCACTCTAAACTATATAAGCAACTACCATTTAACTATAACCTGATCATCATTACCCGGAGTCATCACTTAGCCTCATATATCCAGTTTAAATATGAACACAAAAAATACCGTTCCAATAAGAGTAAATTTTCAATTGCAGCTAATTGAAAAAATGACAGCTGTCTCTTCTCATACTTTTAAAATCATGATTAAATAAACTTTCTTTGCCTAGTCAACAGCCTAACCACAGCTTATTAATCAAATGAATCCAGATCAAAATATAAGAATGTACTAGGGTTTTGTACACAAATTTGTACCTACCACCAACTCATAATATGCATTATAATACTGTGGAAACTTTCCAGATGCACCACCAAGGGATGTTTGTGTGGCATCTAGTAGAAGAAAAATCCTCTCCCTCACAGGCAAATCAGACTGCAACCAAAGAGCAAGAGAGAATAAAAAAGTGAGGTTAAGAAAAACTGACAATGCTAGATAACAGAAGTCTTTGCAGAGAAAACTAACCTTTTTCTTCACAATTTTTACTAGAATAGGAATAATCCCAGCATCAATCACCTGCTCATGAATATGCTCTCCAATATTGTTCATCAACATTTCTAGCAGCTAGAAAAGCAAAATAGATCAAAGATGGTTCAGTAGAACACTACAGAACAGGAAAGCAAGAAATGTAAATATTTAACACAAGACAGTCAAATAACCAAGCTTCTCTATATCACATACAGTGAAAACTATGTGGTTTCAAACTATCTTTATACAAGTTTTTCAGCATAGGTTAAAACTTTTAGAAATTCACACAAAAAATTGAGTAACCAAATTCATAATAAACTCATTATACTCACCATGACAGCATAAAGTTGAGTATCAGGGTGTTTGCTTCCTAGTCTCTTCTTTATAGCTTTAACAACATCTCTAGCTTGCCTGCATATTCAAAAGATGTGATAGTTAAGAACAGAAACAATGTATGGATTATCCTGACAATCCCACATGTTCATCTACGTTCATAATCAAGTGAAGATAATCAAGCCAAGATATTGGTGAACAAAAACCATGAACTTAATTTCAATGGCAAATTAAGAGCTCCTTTGTATTTGATAATTTTTTTAAGACTTAGTTGTTTCCTTCTTTCAAAACCTCTCCAAGATTTCAATCATAAGATATTTTGAGCACAATGTAAGCTAATCTAACCACACAACAGTTATGGTGGGCATAAGATATCAGTCATTCGCCAACTAATTGAAGGGTTACAACTTTTCCTTTTGAGAAAAAAAAAATCAAATAAAAAAAAGGTGCACCTAGAATGAAAAATAACTTATTCCTAAGAACCCATCAATCAATTTCAGCAAGACAAAAAAAAAAAAAATGATCATTCATAAGGACTATCCTCCAATATTAAACACACAGTCAGCTACTTGGCAAAGCTCAGATGGACATGGTAAAGATCATAGGTTGGTTTCCTATGCAACGAAAGAAAGAAAAAACACGCACATTCACAAAGTTTCCTTAGTCAAAATCTGAAACATAAAAAGTTATATATTCAAAAATTTATGAGTTTAGTCTCATGTGATACAATAACACCATTTGCACCAACTGCTCATTTCCCAGTGTTTAATTTAAGCGCATTGTTCAATCATAAACAAGCAACATTGAATAAGGATATAAAAGGGTTGGGGGTACCTTCTATCATGAGCAACTAGCTCACAGATTTCAATATTTTTTGTCCAATCAGTTTCAGCCAGTTTCTCGCTTGTTGCGCCATTGACAAGCTCAGCCGCCATTTTTTTTCTAGATTTAAATCTAAAAATTAAATAGCATATAAAACGTTAAAGGTATTTCAGAAGCAGAGGCAAACAGGCAACAAAGAGTTAATAATTAAAATCGACAGTTTACCAGCTATTGCTATACAGAAACAAACAAAGCCTTCTGATAGATTTTCCGAAAAAAGGATACCGTAAAATAAAATTTGAGTATCTTTAAAAAATAAATACCAACAATTCAAGACAAAATGGAGAACCAATTTTTTTCCCTATGAATAACATGACACCAAGAAAAACTACAGCCAAAACCATTCAGAAGAATTTAGAGCCAGTGGTTTGTCCATAGATATAATTTACAACAGAACATTATACTGTCCTTTGATCTCATGCAGTGGAAAAAAAACTTGACTTTTTGTTGTCGCTGTATGAATAGCGTGATAGAATGTGTCAGATCTTTGAGAAGCCAGTATCACATAATTTTAGTTAAAAGCTAGTCTTTAAGCAAGTACAAAGCAAAAATTAAAGATTCATATCAATCAGACTGTTAACCATCATATTATCATATACAATATATCTGCAGAGAAATGGATAGTGATTGAAAAACCACATACAAAAAACTGCTATCTAGACACTCATAATTTGTAACAACATAAAATCACCTTCAAGAAAATTAACCTCAGTGCAAAGTGAAAAATGTCATCATGTCACAATAGCAATCGAAGTCTGAAACAGTATGTCATGAACTACCTGCAAAAGAAAAAAAAAATTCAAGAGGCCGAAAATTCAGTATCATAAAAAAAAAAAATGCATTGAAAGAAAAAAAGAAAGAAAGGCCGAAAATAATCCAAAACTACAATCTGTATGACCCTTATTAACCCAAGAAAGAAAGAAAGAAAAAGCTGTAAATACTCCAGAAGGGGCAAAAAACAGAAAATGATGAAATGAGACAGTGAACTATGAAATTAAAATCACTGTCCATTGCTCCCATCTTTCTTTCCTCTTAAGCAAGCATAAACATAATGGGTATCATAATTAAGCTCAAAAAACAAGAACTGCTTCAGCATCCAACTGAATCGCGATACGACTTCAACTAGTCTCAGATCTGAATTAAGGCACAAGAACAAAACCCAGAACTCGAAGAAACATAATTGAAACTCAAGTAGGGTGAAAAGCTTCTAAAAATTAAAACTTTTGGGGGTTTGATCTTATGGGGTGAGAGTTAGCACCTGTGAAAACGGATACAACGATAGAGATGACGAGGAAGAAGGCGAGGAAACACTGATAGGCCCTAAAGAGCTTCAGCATTTGATTTCACAGAAGATCAAGTGCCAATTCTCTTGCTTTTTCTCTTTTTTTCTTAACTTTAACCTTTTTTGGAATATGATGATTGTGAAATTCGCATGTGGGGCACTGTATTTTAAGGTTGTGGACAAAGTGTTGTTAGCTTGCAGAGAATAAGGTAAATGAATGTAAGAAGGTGTTTGAGTATTAAATTAATTAAATACATAAAAAATTTAGTGAAGAAATTATTATTATTAATTATTATGGGAATTGAAAATAGGCAGAAAGAGAATCTAAAATCTAAGGTTGGCTGTTACGACGGTTTACTTCCTTGAAGAGACGGCACCGCCATGAGAGCTGTCTGTCTCAAAAGCCAAAGCTTTTTGTTCCAAAGAATCCATGAAATTGTTGCTAAGTCTAAATTTACTTATCTTAACACTTCATCATATTTTTTATATTCCAATATAAAGGTTTTGATTACATCTATTTTAATAATTTTTTTCAAAATTTGATAAAAAAATGTTATTTTAAAATAAAGATAATTTTTTATTTTTATAATTTAAAATTTTATTTAAAATTTAAAATCTTAAATTTTATGATACCCCAACACACTTGAAGTTGAAGTGGAATTATAAAATTTAGATTTCAAACTTATACCAAAATGTTTAACAATTTATTTTTTGATATTTTTTCTCCTCAACTAATATGTGTCTTCTTACAACTTTTCATAAGTATTTTTATTTGTATTTTGTCCATAATTAATCTCTACATCTGTATTATCACTTTGATCAACTATTCTCCCAAATCATATTTATAAAAGATCAAATTGGGAACTTTACTTATGAAATCTAGATAATTTGTTCCATTTGGTGTGTGCCTTATTAGTTTATTAGCTTTTGGAATATCAGCCATTTTCTTCAATTTGCAATAGAATAATTCTAAATTTTTCAACATTTTTACTATATTTTTATTTATTAAACAAACAAATATTGAATACTTTTAAAATATAAAACATACAACATATTTATTTTTTATGTAATATTTTTTATAAAAATAGTAATAAAGAATATATAGGTTGATAATAACTGTATTGATTTGCATCCACTCACTCGTCCATGGATATTTTATTGCTATCGTTTTCTTTCTCTCTTTTTAATGAACTTTTTATTATTTTATTTATTAAGCCAACAAAGATTAATATTTTAAGAGAGAGGAAATTACTTCCCAGTAAGAGTGTATTTTCATGGAAGGGGTTAGATATGGTTTAAACCGTTTCCTGCAGTTAAAAAATAAACTAACCATTTCAAAGTACATAATTAATTACATCAATTACTTTTTATGAAATTGCTTCTTCTTCTAATTATTTAGGACGAATTAAACAACTCTTTTATTGTAACTGTGTCATTAATATAAATATACCAATTTCATTAATAACTTATTTTTATTGAGAATTTGATTTATTAATTTTAGCATAGACTCTTTATTCTAAACTACTTTTTTCATAATAAAATCCAAATACATAACACCCCTTTAAAGTATATGGTGTGTGTTCCTAAATGTGGTGGTAGGAAGGAAAAGTTCCATGATCAATTCAAGATTTAAAAGAAAATGTGATGCATTAATAGTTATGTGGGGATATTTTAAATTTAAGTTGAAATTATCAAATTACATTATGTAATATATGTTTTTTTAATATAAATGAGTATTAAAATGGAGTAATTTGTACACATTGAAAAAGTATGAATGGGGACAAAAGTCGACCACCAAACATCATCATGCTTCGTTGCTATCAGATTCTCTGCTTCTTCTTCTTCCACCTGTCACTCCTTTCCAACCTCACAACAAATTAATAAATAAAATAAATTCAAATCATTTCTCATTTCTTTTCCATACAAACACCACCTATTTAAGCCTTACTATTTTTTATTTTTCAATTTAATACAATTTTGTTGTCCTTTCGAAGATATTTATAAAATCTAGTTCTTTAAAAAGTAAAATTATTTTGGAATCATTCAAATGAAAAATTAACAGAAATTAATCTTTACAAAAAGCAAAAGAGAGTTGTAATTATTATTTTTTCATCAATTAAATATTCACATCCCAATTAGTGTTAATGCGAGTGAAATTAAATTTAGTTCCTTTTATACAATATATATATATATATATATAGAATTATTTTCAATAAAAAAAGTCCTATTAAAAATAGTTAATAAATATTTTTAATGAAGACTAGTTATTAAAATAAACTCATTTTTTCAAATTTAAAATATAATAAAAAGTATGACCTTGTAAGATATAAAAAGGATCTAATAAAACTCATCAAATTAATTTTATTTTCAATTTGACTTCATTATATTTCATTTTGTGGAAAATTAATTTATAAAAAAACAACTTTTAAGAAATATTTTAAATGAAATTGACAGTAGAAGTCTATGTAAAACAAGGCAATGTTTAAAGATTAATTGAGAAGAAATAAAGTTTATAATATCCAACAAAAAAACAAATTTACAAGATCAAAGTAAGATATAATTATGTTGTGAGAATGATATATCTAATGGAAAGTCTTGTATTTGATCTCTAACTTGTACGAAAATTTCAGTAACATTGTCAAGAATAAAATTAGATCTTTTTTAATAGAATAACTAAATTTTTTCTTATTTTTTTAATGATGATATATAGAAATTAAACTCTTTTATTTGATCTAAAATTTTCATTCATAGACTATATATGGGATAAGGGATTTAAGAAATATGGAATGTGTAAAACTAAATGAAATGAGGACAAGCCAAATGGTGTTTCAATCACATGTATAGAGTTAATCTTTTCTTTTTATTGTGGAGAAAATCATGTACACGTGTTAGAGCAATTTACGCAGAATTAGTCTTTTCAGGTTTTGTTTTGTTGAAGGAAAAGGGACTAATGAACTTTCTTCAATATGAACTTTGAAGCTTAAAAATTAGATACAAAATTGATAACTACAGATTCGTTCTTTTAACCAAAGACTAACATCTAATACGACCATGAAATCATAACTATAGATACATTAATTTCATCACAAAATGAGTCAATCCAACAAAAGAAATTAATTAAATATTTTAGATAATTCTAATATTTATAAACATTTTGATATAAAAAAAAAAAAAAAAAAAAACTAACAACATCTCAATTCTCACAATAAAGTGTGTTATAATTAGAGTACTTTATTATTTACTTGTCTCGAAAAATATCAGTTTAATTAAATTTTAAGTCTTATAAATCTTAGTGGCTTTCAATTAATTAAAAACCTAATTTATATTAAAATCAAATGATATAGAAGCAATTAAAATATATAAAAAATTAAAATAAATAATAGAACAAAATTTTTAGTAAAAATTTAATTAAAAAAATACTTAAATTTGTTTGAAAAACTTATTTCTACAATGAAACCCATTTTTTTCGACTAAAGTAACCCATTTTATTGCACAGATAAAAATGGAAACATGTAAAAACATTATTGGTCGGGACTACAGTTTAATGTTTTTGTTTGGAATGTTAAGGAAATGTTTGTTCGGCAAAAGTATTCATTTCTCTTGTTTTACTTGGTTTACTAGCAAATAATGAAATAGTATTTTTCATCGAATAAACATTTGAAAACTGAAAAAGAATAAAACAACCAAATGCAACCTAAAGAATTCTCCCTTGTTGCCACATTATTAAAAACAGTAAATTATCTTAAAATTGTTTATTTGAGCAAATGTAGGTTGCAATGAAGTCATTGCCTGAGACAATATGTTCCAATAATTTGGATCGGTTATAGGGAGGAAATTCAAGACAATATCTTCAATGAACCAATAATTGGATTGACGAAAATCATTTATTGAAGGTATCTTCGTGTTACACCTTTAATAAACATTCCATTATCTCAAACCTGGAAGCAGTGCAGGTCCACACGTTTCTTCTGATAAACTCCTTTTACTTTCCCCGTGTAACAAGAACCCTGAACTTACTAAACGGAACTTGTTTTCAACCATCAATTCTCTACATTGATCCCAAAGAGATTACACTTCCTTATTTACATTTTAATAATAATGTGGAACTCAACAAACAAATGATAGAACTCACTAAGTTATGCCACCCATTCTTTCAAACAATCACAAAATGGTACCTAAGATTGAGTTATCTCTATGTTCACTCTAAGATTAAGATATAAGCGATTCTAGAACCAAAATGGCGAAATTAGGCCACATGTAGATTAAAACGTCATTTTTATACTAGATTCTACTATCATGCAACGTTATGTGCAAAATTTCAAAAACAAGCATAAATGAATGCTTGTCCATCTTCCAAAACTGGGTTGAAAAAAATTCCTATTCCCTCTAAACCACGAACCTAGTAACTATATATAAAGTAGGGATTGACTGACCCTCCCCCAAAAATGTATCCACCTAATGTATAAAAACCCAAGTTGCTCAAAAGTTCAGACTTCAAAAATGTGAGACCACCTTGATTCACTTACTCTTCTTTCCACTTGTTTACATATCTAAGGAAAGCTTTGGCAGGATTCTTCCTAGGTGGTGCGCGAACACGAGTGGACCTTCTGACCACAGAATCATCCAGGGCAATCTTATGCAACAAATCCTTTGAATTTTTCTGCAATTCTGAGCTGTAAACACACATCAAAAAAAGGAAAGAACCTCACAAGTCAAGGGAGAAATGTTGATAAAATACAAATCCTTCATCATTAGAAGAATGAACATAGAGATACCTTAATCTTCATTCTCTTCTAAAATTTTAAAATATTCTTCAATTATTTTAAAATTTTGCCGATTTAAAAATAAAGAATAATTATGTAATAAAATTATTTGTTAAACAATTATTTTAAATAATCCCCATTTCTCAGTTTTCAAAGTATATCTATCTCTGGTTCACTTTACGTCACAGGTTCAAAGAAAGATTATAAGTTCGACAAGACAGCAATTATATTATTTGTTTTACCACAATTAATTTAACTGTATTCATGTTAAAATCTGCTACAGTTAGCCAATACTTCTATTATATTAGCACAACTTGAAGATCCTTTTATATAATTTACCAGTACACATAAAAGCAATTTTCTGAATTATTCCTTCTGTTTCTTTTACTCGCAAGCAGCATCTATTGAGCAAATGTTAATATTGGCTAGGACCACAAAATCCATAATTAAGGCTTTTACTGAAGAATTGTCATGAAATAGCTTAAGCATTGTGGGAAACGAAATCAAGGAGGGGGAAAAGCCAAATGTTCATTTCAATGAAATCAACTGAAGCAAATCTAACTCACCATATTCTACTATAATATTTTTTCAGTTGTTTCAGCAGCGCCCTTTCCCTTTCGCCTTTGCAATTCAGTGAATTCATCAGTCCATCAAGCTATTCAAATTCAAGCATGCCAACTGAAAATTAGAAAAGATTTATTTGTAGAAAATGCACATATAGCATATGTATCAAGTACCTCTCCCTTGCTACTGTAGTATCCCCACTCCTTGGATTCAGGACTTTCAACAAATATCCTTCCATCACGGTAAAACCACCAATACCTATTATAATATCTGTCCATACCTAGGAAACTTGTACGAATACACCATTTCTCTATCTCCCGATCAAAATATTCTCTCTATAATAAATAACTTCATTAAAATATAAACTTCAACATAAGTAACATAAAACAGTTGAATAAGGGAAACAAGTTTCACCCTTTGTTCGTAGCTTTTCTCTGATTGATCCTTATCGCCCTTTGGTTGTTTCTGTGATTCCTTTCTGTATACTTTTCCAAATTCTGCAGATCGATTCAGCTTACAATCAAACTTTTCTGCTGATATTTTTGAAGCAGGGCTTGAATGCTTGATGCCACTGTTAATATATTTTTAAAAAACGTTAAATACAATAATAACCCAGAAATAGAGAAAAATGTGTTTTGTAGATTTTCATAAAGACATGAAGATACAGCACACAAGTCCAACCTATCCCATGCATCTTTTTGTCTAGATGATTCTATCTCTTTGTTTCTATTCTTTCCAATACTACCATTCTGTATTCTGTGATTATTATTATCTGTTGACACAGTTGTATCCTGATCAAGATGACGTCCATTCTCACCACAGTTGCTTCCAGAATTAGCTTTCAACTGCTCCTTTACTTTTCTTCTCTTCACAGAAGCTTCAATAGCTTCTTCCCTTTTAGCAGCACCCAGTACCCGCCTTTGTTTAATAAACTCATCCAATTTTTCCCTGACAATAGCAGTATCAAGGGCTCGATTGACTAATTCACGAAAGATTTCTAATTTAGCATTGACATCAACATAACCATAATGTCCCCGTTTAACTGTTGCTTCATACTGCTGCAGCTTGGGAATTTTGATCATTTCTAAAAACTCACATAAATAGTCTTTCCAACTAATCATTGTAATCTGAAAAAAAAAATTGCATCAGACATTTACATATGAAAAACAGTAAGGGACAAGTAAAGGATGATACATGAATACTAAAAATAAAACATAATTGAGACCAATCTTTATCCATCACAACACTAACAAAAAGAATATACTTGAGGGGCACCAACCTTCTTCGGTAATTTGTTTTGAACAGCTGCATGGTATTCATCATCACCCTTGATGAGCACACGAAAGAGTACTGCATGAGATTCCACTAGGAGAGCTACATTGCTATCCTTGTGACTGATTGCATTTTCAAAATCTTTGAGAGAGTAAGGAGACAAATGTAACAGCTTACCAAAAGACATAAAAAAATCCCAAACCATTATGAGATCGCCTACACAATAAATGGGAACATTAAAGTCTCTTGATGGAGAAGGACGACTACAGAAAACAGGTTCATCTGGACTAGGCTTCACTAATAGATCATCAATTGGATATTTGATTGGCTCTTCCTGAACATGATAGATTTGAAACAACAAATCATAAATTTATTTACAAACCAATCAGAAGGCTGTAAGCTATAAATCTATAAATTTTGACGTTTGGGAGTTCTTGTACTCTCTTCCTTTTTAATTTTGTATGAAACAAAATAGAAACTGAAACTACCACCTCCCTGTGTCTACCTACCTCATGCTTTCTTTTTTTGGTGAAGACCACAAACCCATTGTTAAAGGAAACCTTTCCTCTTAACTCCTCTGGAATGTCAGTTGAGATTCCATGTTTTTTAGCAAGTTTATCATGTAAAACCCAAGGAGCATTTCGATATGTGCATTCACGGACAAAAGACTTCAAAATATTTCGACTAAAAGGTGGCTTCTTCTGCACCAAATCTTGAGAACTGATTTCTGCTCTTTCAATAACATTATTGCTTTCATCAAGCCAAGCCACCACATAGCTGACATTTTTAGCATCTTCGTGCATCACTTCCAATATTTTGCAAGGACACACTCTGTCATTCTTTTTTCCATACAATTGAGAGCCCACAAACAACTGCTCCTTCAACTTTTCAGCAATAGAATCAACAAGATCCTTCAAAGGGAGCATGCCTGCAATAACAAAAGACCACTTAAATGTACAGAATGAAAAATAGTGCAAGCATTTATATCAGGAAAAGAGTAAAGACATAAAACACCTTATTATATCTGTCCAAAAAAAAATTCATACAATTCTTAAACAAGCATAGCTTTTAAAGTTTCAAAATTCTAGGAATCTTTCTAAGAAAAATTGTCATAATCACTCATAATAATACATAACATGGATTTAGCAAACTCCTTCATTTGATGAATAGCATTGTTTGATTAAAAGTTAGAGCCATCCACAAATTGATGAGTCACAATTTAAGCAATCTGAAGGGAAAAGTCATCAAAACCACAGTTCTTAGTTGCCTCAAAGTCACAAGATGTTAGGATGCAGACATATATTACTTAGCTAATCCTACATTAGTGGATCATCTATAACTCTTAGCTACCATTTCCAGAACTCCCTGAGTCTTGTGTCCAGACCTTGGAATGAGGCAAGCTCCCCTCCCGTAAACTGCTGTCTACCAAAACAAATTGAAGAGGATCCCACTCGATATATACAAGCAACCTAAAGCCATATTTGGCAAGGCTTGTTTTATCCAGCAATAATTTAATCTATTATACCATCTAATTAGCCAAAGCCTACTCATCTTTAACCAGACCAACGTATGAGATAGACATGAGGCTTAGGATAATTTATAGAATAAACAGTAAAAAGCATTACTTGCATTGAACTGCTAGGTTGTAACTTGGTAGACTACTTCCTGTAATGAAAGAAGGAACAATTAATTTAAAACAATTTTGTAGACCCTTAAAAACCACTCCCAAACCACAAAGGAAACATTCTCTTTCAAATAACATTGTGGATGGTAGCATGATATACTTTTTGTTCAATCATTCAATTAAGCAACGTCACAGCCTAAAGTCACTGCCCCTACTGCAGGATTCAATATGCACATACATTACTTGGGTTCTGCACACCATATTCTGCACAAGCATCTTACTTTCTTCCACAGGCGTTTAAAATACTGTATATCATAAGCTTTTAACGATAACACACCTTTATAAACAAAACAAATTAAAAGCCGACTTTCTGAACCATATATTTTAATTTCAACAAATGCAGAAAACATTCAAAACTTCAAATCACCCATGCAGAACAAATGGGCATAACCAATAACAAGCCACAAAGAAAAAAGAAACAAACAGTTCATTTTCCATCAACATAAACTTTTTTGTTTTCACTTTGGACCAAAATAGAACTTACTGTACTGAATAATCCTAAGTGCAGGTGCCATTACTTCTTCCGGAATCTGTTGAACTTTCTCACTGGCATGCTTCTCCGACACCAGAGCCTCTTCATAAGTCAAGCCAGATTTTCCAGTTACTTTGCACGTCCAAACCCTCTGGCGGTATTGATTTAAACGATTTAAATAATCACTTGTTCGTGTCAAGGAATACCAACCATTAAACAAATAGTCAAAAAGGCAAAAAAAGTACAAAAATTCATTATTTCAGTATTCAACTTCTTCATCTCAAAATCACGCTCTTCTTTTGGTTTCTTCCAAGTAATTAAGTGAGACAGGTAAAATTTTATATAAATAAATAAACGACAAAAGATACTTATAATCGCGAAATATTTCTTTAGTAAATCGAATTTGAAAAAGCCTCTCGCATGGCTCCAAATCATTAGGTGGCTCAGCCAGGGCAAAAGGCTTTCTCCTCAAAAGCGGCATTGGAATATAAAGCCTCAGTCGCTATCAATCAGAGAAACCCTGCATCAAGAATTCAAGAACTCTTTCAGCCATATAAGACAGAAACCACTCGAAACATTGCATGTCATAAGAAAAAAAAATGCATGCAAAAGTTTCGACCTTTTTTAGTCTTTTCTTCGTTAAAATAAAATGATAGAATAACAACAATAAAAATAGCAATGCTTTTTACATTTAATATAATATCTAACATCAATTAAATGGTGATACATTGAAAAACGAAACGGTCAGCATTGCAGGCCCGAATGGGGCATTGGGGGTGGATTAAGGGAAACCCTAGAATGTGGCATTTTGGCGATTTTGGAACAAATGAAGTTTGGGCAACGAAACACGCAAACGATGCAGCTACGGGAGTGTCGAGAAAAAAAGAAAGGAACATCGGAGGAAGTGACGGCGTGACATGAGCGTTAACGAGAAAAGGGGAAAAGGAAACGGCAAGAACGGAGGAAAACGGCGAAAAACGTGAGTTCCCGCCATAATCGAATCGGCAACAGATATGGAACTTGAGAGAAAATAGGAAGAAGTGAAAGAGAGTTAGAGAGAGAGAGAGAGAAAGAGAGAGAGAGAGAGAGAGAGAGAGAGAGAGAGAGAGACCTGGGAAGTGGAGTGAGATAAAGAAAAGAAGGATCTTGCAGAGAAGGTTGGAAGCAAAGAAGAGAGAGTATGGAGAAGAAGGGTCTTCACTCACTCTTCTTCAGGTTCTGTTTCCGAATATTCGAAGTTCGTGAGCGAGTCTCTTATATAGCGTCTTCTCTTACGTTCCTTCCTCTGCCTCGCACAAAATACTATTTATTATTATTTGGAAAATGTTAAGAACATTATTTTAAGTATAAATATAGTTGGATTATTAGCTGTAATAATATACTAACATTATAAAAGCATTCGTTCTTTAACAAGTTTTACCTGGAAATTATATTTTTAAATGTATTTTAGAAAAATTTGTGACAATAAATTACTTGACATTATACACTAGATGTTCTCTATTATTTCTTAGAGTGTAACGAAAATTAAAGAAATGTTTTCTGAAATACACCTCTTTTAAAGAAATAATGAATAAATCTCTCCACAATTTATTTTTTTTTTAACTGAATCCTTTTACCTTTTTTCTGAGGATTTCTCATAAATGAATGGTGCAGAATTTTGGCTTCTTTTTATAAATTTGTGTTAGGTTTGTGTAAAAACCTTTTCTAAGGTGTTATTTAATTAAGAATAAATAATATATATTGATAATATAATTTTTATATAAAAATATAAAAATGATTTTTCTTTTCTACAATATTTTTTTACTTTAAAAAATGTTACTCAATTAATCGGATCCATTTTATTTACTAAAGCGAATTTGTTTATCATTGATGGTGATAATTTGGTACCTCTCCACTACAAGCTACACCAAGTTTTCATGTTAGCTCCCTTTTCGAAAAGAATCCTAATAATTCACATCTTCATATGTCATTTCTCTAGACAATTGTAGACGTGCCAAAAAATAATGTTATTTTCATAAATTGTGGGTCCTAAAAATTGTTGTTGAATTTTATTTCAAATTTTGAGATTTTTTTGTTTTTATTTGATGGGTTTGTCTTCAGTCTGATTTGGTTTCGTCTAGCGTTGTTAGGGTTTTTGTAAGTTGTGTCTCTGATTTGCTGTCATGGTGGTGTGTTATGTGGTTGGTGGATGTTTTTTGTTGTCGTTGTGGTAGGGTGTGTTCGTTTTGGCCTTGGTTGGGTGGTGAGGTAGTGATGCAATCTTAGCTTCATCTTTGCTTCTTCCAAGATTGTGTGATGGTGTTGTTGTTTGAAGATGATGCAATGGAATTTATAGAGTTTTAGACTTATGAGATGGATTAGAAAGTGAATGAGAGCAAGGTTAGGCCAACACTCTTAGGAGGAAACTAGAGAGAGTCTTAAAATTGATACTACTTTAGAGATAGCTTCTAGAATAAGAAGAGGCATTTGAACAACACTTCTAATCTCATTCATTCCAAAGTTGAATTCTTAATTACAAGTCACCTATTTATAGACTAAAAGATGACTTGTCTTGCAAGTTTCTCAAAAACTCTCCAATAGAAACTTAACAAGTTGCGAGCCATGAGTGGAGAGGATCCTCTCCATTGAGACAGTACTATATGGCAAATGTAGCTTGGAGTCCAAGCTTCAAATACTCTCAATGAGAGGTCGACAAGTGGCAAAAGAAACTGGGAGAAGAAGCTCTCATATGGCGCCCACTTTGAGTGTCATATGGTGCCTTCTTCAACTCATTTTTCACCTTCTTGGAGGCTTCTTTCAAAGGTTGTTGTCCACTTCTTTTTATAGGCTTCGAGACCCATAATACTATACTACTTAGCCCAAAATACAACACCCAAAATCCTAGTCTACGTGGTCCAAAATACAACACAAAAAATAATATTGTATACAATTTTTAGAAATAGAGGTCCTAGAATATTGAAGCTCCAAAATCTTTAAAGTGATATTTTCTTATTTTGAATTTGGATTCAAAAGTTTGTTTGGAGGCCCAATCAAGCCCAATTAGCTTCAATCTTTTAATAAGCTCCCGATCAAAGCTCTAGCTTAGTAACCTCTTTATTCCTATTTGCAATCTTGAAAACGGGTTTGCATCAAGTAGTCTAAGTTAGTGTTTTCCGTGATAGATTAGTTGCAGTCTTCAAATTCTTGAACATGTGTATTTTTCCTAAGAAAGGTAAGGTATTTTTCCCTACTGATTTCTTTTGTAAAGATTGATGTTGTTTAATTTTTTGGTTGATGAATAGTGTAAACCTTAAACATTACAAATTTTATTTTGATGGATAATATCGGTAACCAAGGTGAAATAGGATGAAGACATTGTTGATATGTTCACATGGATGGATACAACTTGAGTTAGGTTATAATTTTGGGAATCTAAGAAAGACATACCATAATTAGCGGCTTTAAGGGTTTTAGAGTAGTGGCATACATGTTATGTCTAATATGCATGGTCTTGTTTTCTTTTTCCTTTTGTTTTATTTATTTATTTATTTATTTATTTTATTTATCTCCAGTTATACACACTAATTCTATCTATTTATTTATGTTGTTTAATTTATATCCAGTTACACACTAATCCTATTTATTTATTTATTTATGTCATTTATTTATTTTCAGTTAGATTTTATTTATATTATGTAATTTATCTCCATTTATGCACTATTCTATTTATTTTAACTAATTTATCATCAATTATGCATTAGTCCTATTTATTTTATTATCTACAATTATTCACTAGTTCTACTTATTTATTTATTTATCTTCAATTATTTATTTATGTTGTTTACTTTATCTTCATATTCATAATGATGATCTTTATTTAATTAATACTCATTATTTAGTTTATCTCCAGTTACATATTTATCTTGTTTACCAATCTATATTTATTTAAAGTTCTTACTTTAAACCCTATTTTATTTAGTAATATTTTAAATGTCATTTTTTATATAATTAAAAAATACATATAAAGTAAAAGTAAATATTTTTATGAACTTTTATAAAAAAAAGTTATCTATATGCTCTATTATTATTTTAATAATAGTATCTATTTGAATGGTGTGTGTCGATTATTAATTAAGATAAATATGATATATCCTAATGGTTATTATGTTATGTGGTTCTTGAAAATGTCAAGGATATGTCTGTTGTAAAAGAGTCGTAGGTTTTAAATAGTTGGGATTATTTTAATGTATGAGCGTATGTATTTGGGAAGTCAGAGTTTGGTACATTGCGGGATGAAAGGCACGGACCATGGTAGGATCTAAGGATGTATTTCCAAGTAAGTGAATATCTGGATAGTTCAGCATAGCTCCCTGAACTAGGATATTCATAAGACAAACTTGGTATTATCTGATACCTACTTAGCATCATCAAGGTTAGATAGTCAGTACATATCTTTTTTCGAGAAAAATAATCATGATTGTACCAATGTTTTTTGTGAGAAATACTCAACTACCTAAGCACTTCCCAAGTAACTTTTGATGTTCAAGGTGGATCATCAAAAGTGGTATATAGATCCACAAGTCTGATAAAGTGAGATTAAGTTTTATGGTTATAGGTCAAGTCATAAAACTCCCATTGTTTACATTGTACGTCAAGTTTATTAAGATTGATGAAAACCTTACTCCTTTTTCATACTTTTCTTTCATATGTACCTATTTTACTAGTAGAAGCGAAACTTGCTCTGTAAGAGTTGTTCATGAGAATTTCGGGAGATCTTCTCTAGAATGTTGAATCATGAAGAACTTAGTTTTAACATATTTAGGATATATACAATACATAAATAATTCTAAATTCTAATGTAGAACTTTTATTATTGTACAAAACTTATATGTTTTTGTAATATATTAAGAATAATTACAAGGATGTAAAATGTTGACATACATTTATATCTATGATATTATATTATGATTAATGTTCTCTCTATGACAATCTTAATATAAAATAATATTCCCAATAAAACAACAAATATTTATATAATAGTTGGGGTGTTACACCTCCAACTTGTAGCATACGATAAGCACCCTCCCTTTTGCACTATTTTCTTGATTAAGTTATAAAAATAATTATTTGAAGAGTCTTTGACGGTTGCCATAGCATGTACATGTTTAAGTTGGAATTTTCTGTTTTTATATAATTGAAAAGGAGTCATGACGAATTTTATGTTTGTATGGGAGCAAGTCCTTGTAGAAAGACAACTTAAGCTAAATGTTGTAACTCATACTACGTAAGGATTTTCATCATGTGTGTATTTTCCCATTTGAAACAAATTTCATACCTCTTATGTTTCACAATATTAGAATACTTTTATGTTGCTAATTTTCACAATGCAACATGCGAACAATAAAGAAGAAGTAATAAAATTAGGATTCTGAGCCTCTAATGACATACTTTAGTTGTTTCTGAATTATGATTGGTTATGGTTTATGCAATTGAAGAGCCCACATGAGATATAGGCAAACTTAGTTGGAAACAACTTATAGCCTTCCCCATAAACAAGGCCACTATCAAAGGTTGCTTAAAATAAGCAACATAACATATGTTTGTTAAGCAAAAGTTGGTCCAAATTATTTTGTAGACAAGTGAATGAATAATGTTTGCAACCAAAAGGAGAACAAAGTATTTAAATCTTAATAGTTTAATTTCTTTTAGAAAAAAGTACTTAAACCTAAATACTTTCTTCATTCATTATCCATATTTGGTGGTTATGGTCATGCATAAATTCATCATGAAATTTTGTTTTAAATAGAACATTAAAATTTTAGTGTTCTTATGAATGAGTAATCATTACAAAAATTTGTGACCATGAAGTACATAGTGAGGGTGTATAATATTACCATCTCAAGAGCAGTAACAAACTCAAAAGAAAACTACTTTCCCAAGTTTCTTAAAGGGAACTCGAAACTAGGGTTCCTCTTTCAAGGAAGGTGTCTTGAAGAAGATCCCTCGGGAAAATATTTCCATTTTAGAGATTTTTTTTATTATTGTTAGAGAACCCACATTGACTAGAGATGAGGCCTTTCAATAGTTTATAAGTGGGTGCAAACCTCACCTTACTAGCCGATTTTGTAAGGTTGAGTTAGACTTAAAGTCTACTTCTTAATATCATATCAGAGCCATGGGCCTATCGGGCCACCCGCTATTGCACCGCTATCGGACCACCCTTACATATAAGTTTCACACTCAAGTTGAGAAGTCTCGACGTGAGGAGGTGTGTTGGAGTTCCCACATCGATTAGAGATGAGGTCTTTCAATAGTTTATAAGTAGGTGTAAAGTTCACCTTACAAGCAGGTTTGGTAAGGTTGAGTTAGGCTTAAAGTCCACTACTTAATATGGTATCAGAGCTTATCCTAGCAAGGTTGTTGGGCCTATTGGGCCATCCACTATTAGGCCGCTATCAGACCACCCTTACATGTAAAGTCCACTTCTTAATAGTTACCTATACTTATACAAGGTAAGGGAAGTTGGATGCATGTGTTACTAAATGCATGTTTATAAGCTATCCAAAATGTATGAAGGCATATTTCTATGGTGTCTTGAGTTAAGATTAAAGAAATGTATAAAAATGGATGTAGTCTTAATGAAACTGAGATGACTCATAAGTCAAATGTTTTAGAATGTGAGTTAAGAGTAGTTGTGATGGTGACAAGACTAACATTAAGTTGGAATCTAACAGAGAAGAAGCATATGAGTTTCTACAAAATGTAGAGTTAGACTAGATAATAAAATAAAGATAAGAAGCTTTTGATGAAGTTAAATAGGCAAATGATAATTACAACATTGCTAATAAAAATAGAACAAGGAGAAAGAGAAGAGGTATGAATAACTTATTATATACTCCTTAGTAGTTGTAAGCGAGGTGTTAGAATATAAACCCTGTAGTGTATCGTCTACCCTTCCAAGCATAGTGAAGACTAAATGGTTAGAAGTCATAAATGAAAAGATGATACCACTTCATCTTAACCATACTTGAACTTTGGACTTAATGGATTTTCAAACACAAAGATAGAAGTTTAGAAACTAATCAACAACGATTCAAAGTAAAATTTGTGGTGAAAAGCTCTACTTGAAGGGAAGGAGTTAATTATAATGACATTTTCTTTCTTTCTTATGGTCAAACACAAATTCATTTAAACATTGTTAGTCATGGTTGTTGAGTTTAATCTTGAGTTAGAAAAAATGAATGTTAAGATTGCACTTTTATATGGAGACTTAATTGAGATAATCTACATGAAGAAACTATAACGATTTTAGGAAGGAGACAATAATGATTATGTTTGCAAGCTAAATGGATCCTTGTATGGTTTGAAACAATTCCCAAGGCAATAAAAGAAAAGGTTTGATAACTTTCTTGCAATCATTGATTTTGAAGGGAGCAAGTACAATAGTATTGTTTTTGTATGTTGATGACATTCTAATAACAAGTAATAGTAAGCCTTAGGTTGAGAAGGTTAAGGTTAAGCTGAATGGTAAATTCGATATGTAGGATCTTAGAGTTTTTAGGAAGATTATGGGGGTTGAGATTATTAAGCAATGTGATTTGAAGCATCTATATATGTCTTAGGAAACCTACCTCATAAAAGTTCTTGATAAATTTGGAATGACAAACTCAAATCTTATTTCTACATGTCTTTCTTCTCATTACAAGTTGAGTGAAGCATAATCTCCTAAGAGAGTGCGGGAACATAGTTATGTGGATGCAATTCCATATGTCTACAATGGTTTTCACTCCTCCCGACATTGTTGTGAGTGTTGTTCCCAAGTTCAGGTCAAATCTTTGGTGACCTCATTATAAAATTGAGTAGATTCTTCAATATTATAAGGGATCATTTATAATGTGTTAACTTATAATGGAGTTAGACATATGCCTAAGATGCTCAGATAAAAAGATTTGTTGATTTGGACTATGCTCAATGTTTAAAGACCAAAAGATCTCTTAAGGTTATGTATTACCTGCACATGGTACTGTTATCAGCTATAGAAGATAAATCTATGGAAAGTAGGAACTTTGTTAACCACTAAAGTAGAATATATTGTCATGATTGAAGTGGTGAAGAAAACCTTGTGGTTGTGGGGAGTAACTATAGAGCTAAAGGTGTATGACGACTAGGTTGTCATTGTCTTCTATGACAACAATAGTGCTATATAGTCGCCAAGGAATCAAATCCACCATCAAATGATGAAACATAATGACATCGAACTATATATTTTAAGATAAGAAATTGTCTGTGAATATGTGAAGGTGATAAATGTCTCAACAAATCATAACCTCATTGACATTATTTCAAAAGTTCTATCAGGCAACAAATTCTTTTATTATTTGGAATTGACCTAGTTAAGTGGTGATTAAGCTTGTAATGGACTTAGTAGTTGGTGAAAATGATTCTCATTTAAAATATTTGTGTTAAACCTATATGGAGATTTGTAAAAATCAGTTTAGTAAATCTTATCAAAAGGTCTAGCTTTTTAAGATTGTCTAGTTGAAGACATGCATCTCATAAAAACTAAAAGATGATAGTTGAAGACATGCATCTCGTAAGAACTAAAAGATGATAGTCTCAATAGTGTATCTAATCCTTTGTAATGTCTAGTAAGATTATAGCATTTATCGTTAATAGGTAACAATGTTTTTAGCTTGTAGGCATTCTACATGTGTCTCAAGTTATTCTGAAATTTGTTAAAATTGGTCACAATAGTTATCTTGTATATATAAGAACTTATAATAGAAATTACAAAATAACATAAACTTGTTGAATTGATACAATAAGTGAGCAAGTTAGGTGAAAGTTTATTGAAAGAGAAAAACTTTAAATTGTAATTTTAATATTAAGTTGTAATTAAAGTTTATTAACACTTTAATTAAACCACATTATTTATGTTTTGATCATTATTTCCTTTTTTTTCTTTTATTATCTTCTACCATTTGTTTGTGACTTCTTTTCTATTATAGTTAATGTGTTTGTACCGTCCTTAATCTTACATTAAACTTATCTATGTCACTTATCAACATTATGAAAAAAAGTTTTAGAAAAACATATAAAAAATAACATTCAGTTTCTATTTATAAATTTTCACTTTTTATTTATTTAAAATTTATATTTAAATAAAACTAAACTTTTATCATGATATCATGGCAATAGTAATTATAAGAAAATATTAATTTTTTTTCTCAATAGTATTGAATTAGCCGTAAGAAATGGGGCTTTTGAAATTAAATTTAAAGATATAAAATTAAATCAAAGACTTTAAAGCATATTTCAAAATAATTAATTTAAAAATTGAGCATAAATATTAATAATATATAATGTTATTGGTGGAATGCAAGCATGTGTTTGTCTTGCTTTTGTGATGTAATAAAAAAACACTAAAAAAATAAATACTTCGTCACTTTTATACAGTAGTATGTATATAACCTTTTCAAAACCATATTTTATTTTAAAATATATCACTAACTTACAATTATCAAACTTATAACAGATATAATTAATTTTATTCATATATATATATATATATATATATATATATATATATATATATATATTAAATTATTCAAATATGACACCAACATAAATTATTAGAAACTAGATATAACACAAAAGTATTAATATTTAACAGAATATAATGTTTTGATGACTATCCAACATAAGAGACATAAGAACCAATAAAATAAATATTTTATTGTTAGGTAGTTTCAAGGCTCATTAACGATAGAGGGATAATTTTTTTCCCACTACGAAAGTGGTGTAGAAAAAATTTTATTTATGTAATTGGATAAGTTGTATGGTGCGGAGGCGACCTCAAATAAAGAAGTCGTCTGATGAAGGGACGAATTAAATTCGTAGAAGAAGTCGTGACATGAACGGATAACTTTGGATGGATTAACGATGTTAATTAAAGTCGTGAAAAGTCGTGTCAACGTGGCACGACTTGTTCATTTTTTATTTCACCAAAGTTGTGTCACGTTGGCACGACTTGTTCATTTTTTATTTCACCAAAGTTGTGTCACATTGACATGACTTATTCATTTTTTATTCCACCAAAGTTGTGCCACATTGGCATGAATTTTCGTTTTTTATTTCACAAAAGTTGTGGCTACGTGTCACGACTTGTTTGTAACTTTGAAACATAAAATGATTTTTGAATTAGGAGTGATTCTTTTATTTGTATAAACGCAAGCCTACCTCAATATATAAACACAATACTTACTTTTATTAAAAAACTCTGAAATTTTAACAATATAAAATACGTAAATTTTGATGATAGAAAAATTAATTATAATAATGAAAAGTTTTAGATAATGACAGTAAATTTTTTGTGTAAACATAAGAACCAAACAAATTGAATATAATTTCATTGGCACTAAAGTAAAGAGTTGTGTAAAAAGCACATAATAAAAAACATATTATTAAATTGTAGAATAAACATGAAAATAATTTATTGTCAATATGGGCAATTGCTCCTATTGTGTCATTCATTCCTACAATAAGAACATTTTTTTGGTTTGTTGACTGATTCAACCATTTCATTATGGATACATGCAGTAGTTGGTCTTCCAGATGTTTTACGTCTCATATGAGGATTTGGAATGAAATTTGGTTCATTATAAGTATACCAATATTCCTCATTCTGCACTGGATGAAATGACATCTGATAAGCCTTGTATGGAGAATGTAAATCGGATCAACAAACATTAATAAGTAGAAGTGATAATAGGAACAAACTGCAATAACATGAGGACAAGGTAGTCGGAGAGCTTGAAACTCCCCACAATCACACCACCATTCATTCAATTTGACTTTAAAGGACATAGGTCTGCGTCGAAGATGGAGAGAGGTGACCTCTTGAACATCAAATTCTGTATTTTCTTGATTAAATTTATGGATGTGACACATGACAGATTGTTGTTGATTTTTTCTTAGTGAAGCAGCAATATCTTCAGGAAATTGATGACCACCTGCTATCATAGATGCTACCTTGGTACCTCACTCAACAAACCATGAATTCGTTCTTTGAAAGGTTGTCTTAACAAGAGCCCAAATTGGTAAGGATCGTCCTCCTTTCAAGATAGAATTCATGCATTACAGTTGACAGACAAGTGTGAGGCGCTTCAATTCGTTTGATCTCCCATTGGTCTCTAATTTTAGAATAAGATACTTGAAGTCGCCATTGACAACCGTTGCTATAGTGAATGCATTTGACACATATATGTTTGTCTTTGATTCGACAACCATAAATTTGTACCCTTGCTGAATGTGGAACTGTTTTATTGCAAATATCGCTGAGTCTTTGGAACTGAAACACATGTGTTCATCAAGCTCATGTTCCATATTCGTTGTTGTTGTGGTATTGGATTGATATGGGTGAATCATGTTTGCCAGAACATCATCTTCCATGTCCATGACATCAGGATCTTCATCTTCTGAGCTAGAATCAATTATTATATCTCGGATAATTGGTTCTTCCTTGGATATAATAGAACTACCAACACCGTGAAAATGATCCATAAAAATTGTGGTTCGTTTTAGTAAGAATAATTTGATATGGAATGAGAGGAGAGGAAGAAAATATTATATGAACTGAATGAAATCAATAGCAGGTTCAAATGAAAGAGGACGCTTCGTTGATTATATATTCTTCAATCAATGGCCAAAAAATAGAAAAATTTAATAAATACGCAGGAGTCGTGCCACAATGGCACGACTTTTAGAGTATCCCAATTTCCTTTCTTCTTCCTCGCACGCCGTCATGGGTCCCCTCTATGCAATGCTCTCATTTCACATACAATTGTCTCTACAAGAATGCTTGAATTGATTGCCTCCCACTCTGCAATAGGGAATTTCATTGTCTCTGCAATAAAGCTTGAATTGATTGCCTCCAACTTTGTAATAGGGAATCTCATGCATGCAGAAGCTTTAATTTTTTCAACAACTTTTATTTGCATTAGAATAGTAGGCATTGCGCAGAAGCATGAGAGTAAACAGTTCTCTCTCAATTATCAAGGCCAATTGGGTACACTTATTGCATTAATCAAATTTGGCTTCATATATGCATTATTTGAATTCAAATTTCATTCAACGTTCAAAGTCCCTTTATTTAAGTGCATGGGATTCTCCTTCATTTCACAGTTCTCTCACACTTGTCTCATAGTTTTCTCACAGTCACTCGTCACTCACGCAGGGTCAAGTTGTAGTGGTGTTCATATTTCACTTCACCCTTCATTTCTTAAGAGCGTCTTGAAGCTTTTCCTAACACCAGATAGGTTAATTGTTGAAGGTACATCCATATTCATCTAAGGTATGATTTAATGTTTCTGAGTTTGAAGGTTCCAGTAGCATTTGACTTTATGGCTAATTGATGTCCTGGTTTTGTTTAATCACCCACGAGCACAATGATTTTTGATAATTTTTTTTAACATTGTATTTTGTGGTATTTATTTATATACTGTTTTATAACCCAAATACAACGTCATATATAAGGGAAAAACACGAATATGGAGTAAGCCAAGAAAACAAAAGGAGCTTTTAATAATAATTTATTCACACCAAAGTAAAGCCAAAGAAGTACATTGGACAATGAGAGAGAGAAATATATTTTACTACTATGAGTGAACATTATGCAGATTCACATCAAACCATGATATTTTGTTCCCCTTGTTTTCCTGTAAAAGGATCCATACATAATCAAAATCCTTGCTTATTTTATTCATCACATTTGCCTACATATGGGCACTTGTAAGCTACAAGCTTTGTGATATGCTGAATTGCTTAGAAAACTTAACCTATAAGTTCATTAGCTTATACATTAGATGGTAATATGTGCTTCGAGCTGTGAAGAATCCAATATTCTCTGGGTTTGGCCATTCAGTAGAGTTTCAATATAATAAAATCATGTTGGTATACACTTAATAGGTAAATTAGAAAAAATATAGAATTATAAAAAATATTAAAATTTAAAATCAAAAATATTAAAAGATTAATTCGCCCTCTGACGACATGTAATTTATTGCATGAAACATAACGATAGACTAGATGACCATGTTAAAAACCTAATTCATCATGCTGAATTCAGGCAGTTCTTGACACTAACCCATATCAAGATTAATCATCACTTAATCACTGTCTTAGTTGAGAGGTGGAGAACTGAAACGCACACATTTCATCTACCACTCGGAGAGGCAATAGTTACATTGGAAGATGTAGCTATCCAGCTCGGTCTTCCTATCGATGGAGAACCGATAACTGGTGTTAGTAACAGTGACCTAGTTCCCTTATGCGGCCACCTTTTGAGGCTCTGTGCCACCTGAATCAGTATGCAAGGAAAATAGCATCAAATTATCTTGGCTTAACAATGAATTTCAGAACCTTCCACATGATGCTGACGATGATGTGATAACATAACATGCACGGACCCACATCTTGACGTTAATCAGAAGTCTGTTAATGCCGGATACATTAGAGAGCAGAGTCCATCTGATGTATCTTTTACTTCTGAGTAACCTAAATAACGTTTCAAATTACAGTTAGGGGTCAGGTGTTTTGGCATGCCTCTATCATGCTCTTGATCATTGAGTGAATTTTAATAAGGAGAATATCGGTAGATGTACACTACTTCTCCAATATTGGGCATAGGACCGCATCACATGCCTTTGTCCTCCACTTCATAGACTTAGTGATGCTGATGTTGCTAATGGTATTGGTTTTCCGTTAGTGAAAAGGTAATTTAAATTAAGTTTATGCATGATTTACGAAATTCATCAATTTAGAATTATTTATGAATAATATTTTTTTTCATTGAAGGTGGTTTGCCTTTGTGCAACACAAAATTAGTACATCCACCACCACAGTTCCTCACTTACGAAAAATATTGGATCAACTCCAACCAAAAGAGGTTTTTCCTTTCAACTAGCCATACTTTTATACATTTTGCCATAATATACTACTTAGTAATGGTAATTTCATTTATTGTTACAGTTTTTGTGGAGTCCATATCTTCGCAATGAAGTGAGTCATATGATAACCATGCAAATTTCTCCTGTGAGCCAGGCTGTAGTTCCTCTTATATGTTTTGCAATAGTGAAACTACATCAAGCTGATCGAGTAATGAGACAATTTGGGTTTCATCAAAATATTCCAAACGACCCCTTAAATCTCAACTAGCTGCACAAAGAAGACATGAGGGGTAGAACTGATCGATATTGGCCACAATATCACGCCACATGGATACAAATGTGGAATGAACGCCATAACCGTGTAATTCAAGGCATTCCATTCAATGGAAATGGTCACTTGCGTGATAATACCCCTTACATGCAATGATATATCGGACATACTATCCGATACATTACACCATCTCAACCTTCTTCTGATGATGATGTAAGTTTATTTTTCATTTGTTATATATTATTGTTTTTTCATTAACTATAAACTAACACATTATTTTTCATCAGTATAACACAGTAGAGCCTCAACAACTACACCGCCATAGCTTTCACTTGGGCTCTTCTTCCGGTGCTGATTCACATTGTCACAGCTTTTACTTTGGGTCTTCTTCTAGTGCTCAACAACATGGTTTTGGTCAACCAACTACCATGTTCAGATATATGGACTATCACCAAAATATGTCATTGCAACTTCCATTCCAGGTCCCCACCACTTTCACCGCTTTTGCATCACAAGAAAATATGTTTTTTGTGTTGGATTAATTATTTTGTGGACATACATAAATTAGTAATTTCTCTATATTAACTTATTTGCCAAAATATTATGTAGCCATTATTGTTATTATTTATTTGATTGTTATTATTTATTTGATTACATAAAATAATATTGTTTATATTATGTGAATATTTATTGGGTCGGGTCAGCTGATAATAGGTGGGCTAAGCCCATTATTAATTAATAATATATAGAAGAGTCCCTACAACTGCCCAGAGTCAGTCTTTATTATACCCTATTAAAGAATAAAGAAGACAATTCTCTGAAAATGCTTCTGGTCTTGGGAGCAGTTTGTACACACTCTTCTCTCTTCATTCTTTGTAGAGACCATTAATCAAGAAAGGATAGAAACAACAAGATGATGAATCAAAGCTCTTCTTCTATTCCAGATTCTAATCCTTTTATCTTATATATAATATGATGTACTCATATTCCATAACCAGACTAAATTGAAAACCCTAATTTGATTATTTCTTTCAATTGGTATCAGAGCCAGGTTTAGTTTTGGTTATGATTGTGAGATTTTTCTAATCAAATTTGTATTGTTTGAATTTACAATGATCCATTAACAATATTTTTTTTCCCAATTTGATGAAACCTAAATTCAAAAAAAAATTATAATTTTTTTTAATGATGCAATATATAATTTTATTATAGCACAATTTATTCTATCTTCGTCTTTTGTGATGTCGTGACTTTTATTTTCCCTAATGTGAAGATAATGTATATAATTGAAATCTATCAAAGGGAAATTATAGGAATTGCAAACAGTGAAATATGAAAAGAAGATTGAAGTATGCGTTGTTTCTATGATCCTCGTTAAATTTTGTTTTATATGAGTATGATTCTTTGGGTGACGCTTTGTCATTTTATTCAAGGTTTTATCGTGTATTGTCATGCGATTCAATTTTTAATATTTTGATTATGGCTTATTTGATTGTGTGTATTGTTTATATGTTGTGGTGCTTGCTTGCACTTACCATCATTTAGATATTGAAAAGTCGAAAAGAATATTCTCGAATTTAAACCCTTAGCACTAGGAACCTCTTATCAGTACAGATATAAAATACAGAGTTTTACTAGTACTTGTAATTTATATTGTAGTCATGATGTATTTTAGATTTTAGGGTTTATGGTTATATTTTATACATGAAATTTATATTTTACTGGTGTTACTGACGAAGGATGAATCTAACTATTAAGTCATGGGTTGCTACTTGAGTACATGCTAATGTCATTTGATATGTTTGTATGAGGTTTCATGTTTTGATAATGAGTAGTACGAGTCTGTATGAATCTGTACAGTATGTCTTGGACACTTTGTTTATGGTTGATTATATATTTTATTGAGCATTTATAATGTAGATGTATTTTGGTAATATTGTTGGATATTTTTCATGATTGAGAGCTCGCCTTCGCGGGACGGATTGTGATAAGATATCAATTTTGTATTGTTGGATATTTTTCATGATTAAGAGCTCGCCTTCGTGGGACGGATTGTGATAAGATATCAATTTTGTATTGTTGGATATTTTTCATGATTGAGAGCACGCCTTTGCGGGACAGATTGTGAAGAAATATCAATTTTGTGAATATTGTTGGATGTCTTACATAATTTTAAAGAAATATCAATTTTGTGAATATTGTTGGATGTCTTACATAATTTTAATCTCACTTATGTTAAGTGCATTATTCTATTGTTGAACATTATTGTTCTTATTGTTGCATTATGATTTATATTAATAATAAACTTACCCTTCGGTTTGTTTGTTTTTTATTTTTTTTAATGTAATTCTTGATGAATGGTTTATTATATTCTTAAGGTTTTCAATATCCTCTTGATATTAGCTTTAAAAGAATATGATATTGAAAGCTGAACAAAATATGTGGGTTAATTTGCTATTGTTGATACGTTCTATTCCAGCTTTGCCTATGTAAATAGTTTCCTTGATCAAGCTGAATGGAACTAATTATGAGGATTGGGTGAGAAGTTTTCTAAATCCCAATGTCCTTATAATAATTGTGAAATTGCACAAATTTCTTATGGTTCCGCTGTTGACACTCTTATGTATGTTCAAGTTTGCACACGTCTTGATATTATTTTTGTTGTTAATGTGCTTGGACTATACTTGAGCATATTCTGATAGAGTTTATAATTGCATATCCCTTAACTAAGGGATTGACTGTTAAAGTCTTTGTTGAGCACGTAACCCATGTATAATGAGGTCTTTTGATGTATTGGTTTAGTGGGAGTTTTCTTTGTTGGATATGTACTTCTCTTTTGAACCTCATTTATTGTATTGTCGTACTATTGAAATGATTGACAATAATCATTTATTGTTGTGACGACAAGTATTTTGTATTGCCAATGTTTCGTTTATTTTGATTTGCACAATTAATGTTATGGCATAATTTTGAGACATTTTGGACCCAATCTTTTGTGGTGAGATTGTTTTAATCTCATATAGCATCTTGGGCGGATGATTGAGACATATAGTTGTCTATTTTGTATTGTCATATTTCGTTTATTCTGATTTGTGCAATTAATATTATGGCATAATTTTGAGACATTTTGGACCCAGTCTCAAATTGTTATTATGGTGAGATTGTTTTAATCTCATATAGCATCTTGGGCAGATGATTGAGACATATAATTGTCTATTTTGTATTGTCATATTTTGTTTATTCTGATTTGCGCAACTAATGTTATGGCATAATTTTGAGACATTTTGGACCCAGTCTCAAATTGTTATTATGGTGAGATTATTTTAATCTCATATAGCATATGGGGCGGATGATTGAGATATATAATTGTCTATTTTGTATTGCCATATTTTGTTTATTATGATTTGCGCAATTGATGTTATGGCATAATTTTGAGACATTTGGACCCAGTCTCAAATTATTATTATGGTGCGATTGTTTTAATCTCATATAGCATCTTGGGCAGATGATTGAGACATAATTGTATATTTCACATTTATATAAAGGTCCCTGAAATGTAGGTGTTTCATTTTTGTATGATATCATCACTCCTTCGAGTATGATTTTCTACAGTGATAAGAAGCTTACATATTTCATTTTCAATCTTTTGGTTATGAATGATGTAATATTTTGGCATCTTATTGTGTTCACATATTGTGAGTTGTTCTAGATTATTTTTCAATATTGTGATCTAATTTATATTGTCCAAGTGGAAGATTGTTGGATTAATTATTTTGTGGACATACATAAATTAGTAATTTCTCTATATTAACTTATTTGCCAAAATATTATGTAGCCATTATTGTTATTATTTATTTGATTGTTATTATTTATTTGGTTACATAAAATAATATTGTTTATATTATGTGAATATTTATTGGGTCAACTGATAATAGGTGGGTTGAGCCCATTATTAATTAATAATATATAGAAGAGTCCCTACAACTCCCCAGAGTCCGTCTTTATTCTACCCTATTAAAGAATAAAGAAGACAATTCTCTGAAAACGCTTATGGCCTTGGGAGCAGTTTGTACACACTCTTCTCTCTTCATTCTTTGCAGAGACCATTAATCAGGAAAGGACAAAAACAACAAGACGATGAATCAAAGCTCTTCTTCTATTCTAGGTTCTAATCCTTTTATCTTATATATAATATGATGTACTCATATGTCATAATCAGACTAAATTGGAAACCCTAATTTGATTATTTCTTTCATTTTGCACCACCAAACATGTTTAGGACTTCCACCATGACACCACCATCAACATTTCGTGGATTATCACCCATGCATTATTATCGACTGACCATGCCTCCTGAAGGGTCTGATAATCCATTTCATGATAGTTCACCACTACCACCTCCTCAAACCAAACCTGAGCCTCAGCCACAATAACCTCGTGTGGCACATTATCACATAGATAGTTTTTTATTTCATTTGTGTAACCAAAACAATCATATTTATGTAAATTATTTATTTTGTTTATTCTATATTTATCACACTTTAAACTAAATTACATCTATTTCATAATCACGTTTCAATTTCTTAATTATAAATATAAATTTAATATACACAAGATTTAATGTATAGAATCAATATAATTTTTAATATCATTTTTTTTATTATTTAGTGAAACATTTTCTTAATTAAATTTTTTATAAAATTTATCACTTTAACTTTTCTTCCAACACATTTTAATATTTCTATTTTCTATTTTACATTTCTTTTCTTCTTTCAAAATTTTAAATACTTTATTATCATTTTACATTATAACAACACCTTCTTCAAATTTCACAACCTATTAACATATATCAAATTAATATATAATAATAAATAATAAATTAATTTTAAAAAATATAATTTTTAAACAATATAATATTATAACAGACTTTTAACGTTTAAAATTTTAAATACTCAAAAATTTAAAAAATAAATATGTAATAATAAATTAAAAAATTAATTTCTCATAATATAATATTTAAATTTAATTAATATAATCTTATAACAAACTTTTAACCGTTTCAAATTTTAAATACTCAAAAATTTGAAAAATTAATATGTAATAATGAATTGAAAAAAATTAATTTCTAATAATATAATATTGAAATTCAATTAATATAATCTTATAACAAACTTTTTAACGTTTCAAATTTTAAATACTCCAGAAATTTGAAAAATTAATATGTAATAATGAATTACAAAAATTAATTTCTAATAATATAATATTTAAACTTAATTAATATAATCTTATGACAAGCTTTTAAAATTTTAAATATTTAAAAATTTTAAAAAAATCATGTCATTATATTTTATACAACTATTTAAAAATTAGCATTTACCCTTTACCCTTTACGAATTGGAAGACTGCATAACATTTTCATGCAATTAGCAATTAAAAAGACTGCAAAATATTTTCATGTAATTAGCCATTAAGAATTGGAAAGACTAAAAAATTCAATTCTTACTTTTTCTGTACAGTAGCACTTTCACTGCTTCAGATTTAGATTAACAGGAATTTTTTTTTCTAAACTCAAGTCGTACAGTTTGACGACTTCAATTTGCGTTTTTTATTTTACGTTTTAAGAACAAATTCTGAAGAAATAATTGTGAAGATGTAATACGACATAAAGTCGTCTATCCCACGACTTCCATTTAGGTAACTTTCTTTTTTTACTCATTTACGTAATTTTTGAAAAAAATTACACTCTTTTAGGATGTGTTTGTTTCTAAGGACTGAAATTTTTCAAGCGACAAAAGACAGAAAAAGTAAAAAAATAAGGTTTAATTACACGAAAAACAAAATAAAATTTGTGTTAATATTTTTCTTTGCTAAAATATTAATTTATTATGTACTTATTGGGAAACTGTTACGAATAACTTTCACAATTTTAACTTTTTAGAAAATGTTTCAAAATTTTTACTGAAATTGGGAATGATTAAAATTGTATAATTAATTTAAAATTTAGTAACTTGGTTTAATTAGAAGTTACTGAAAAAAAATTTTGAAATTTTTTTTCAACATTTATCATCAAGTTTTTATTCTTTTATTTTTTTTTCTCAAAATTATTTACTTTATCAAAAAACTATTATTATTTATCTATTTTTATTTATTATTTTCATCACTATATAAATAGATGAGGTCATTAAAAATTAATATTTTAATTTAAGTTACTGACTAAATAGAATAAATAATTTTATTTAATTTCACGGTAGTGTTGGCCAAGCGGACACAAGTATTTTTTTTTTTTAATTTTTCTGACTTTATGACGATTTTTGAGTGTATCAAGCTCAGGCTATTTTTCAGTTTTATTTTATATTTTTTTCATAGGTTAAGTCAACAGTATTTATATCTTTAGTAGTTATTTCATCACTTTTTTAAGTAGTATTTGACTAAATTAAATTTCTTTTAATCATCTGGTTAAATCGATTTGATTTAATTATGTTTTTTATCTTAAATATTATTTTTTAAATTTTTATTTTTAAATTAAATATTTTTACATTTAATATAAGTAATATATTTTTAAATAAAAAACATTTAAATAACAGTAATAATATATATATATATATATATATATTATAGTTTATTTTTCGATTATTTATTAGTGGGTATTATTTTCAAAATACAAGAAAAAATTTATATTCAATCGTAGATTTGTTCACTAATTTATTGGAATGTGTTATAAATCTTCATATAAAATGGTAGATTTTTCCATTTATTGGGTAATATTATGGATCAATAAACTTATACTCAAATATAATATATACAATCTAACAAAAAATATTAATTGAAAATTTTGGAAAACCAATTAAAATAATTTTTTGAAGAACCTAATTCGATTTTGAAAATAAAAAGTTATAATTTTTTATATTTTTTATTATGTATAGATAAGTTTTATTTTTATTTTTTCACCTTCAGTATACAGTAATACTTTTTATATAGTATTATGTATCTTTTAATTAAAAATTATGTTTTGATCTCAGGTTATAGTTTTGTAATTAAAATTGAAGGAAATTATTTAAATATAAATAAGTATTTATTTTTTTACTAAAAGATTTTTAAAGACTACATTAAATATGCTTTAATAAATACTTACGTATCATTGTGAAATAATTGTACAAAATTCAATAAAAGTATGTTATTAAGTTCTAATATAAATATAATTTTTCATTAAACTATGAAAGAAAAATAAAAAAAAGAATATTCTCATATATAATTAATAATAATAGAGACTTATGCTATTGATTCTTAAATTAGGCAATAATTATAACTATTATTTTATTAAAATATTCAATTAAAATTATTATTATATTTCAAATAAAATTTCATAATATATATGTAACAATATTGACAAAATACTTAGTAGGATAAAATATAATGAAAATATATTTTTATCATAATAATAGTTATACACTAATTATTTTTTACACAAGTATTAATGATAATAGTATAAGTATTAATGATAATAGTAACATATAATTACAATGAATAGGAAACATAGACATAAAATAAGAGAATTTGGCTGGTCTTGGTTAATGTCATTTTCTCCTCTTAAATTTTAAATAACAAAAAGACATTTCTTGGTAATATTTTTATCAATTTTATCATCATTATGATATTTTTATAATATTATGATACTTCACACATTTACTGTTTATAAGATTACACACACGTATATATATATATACTATGGTATTTTAAGAAAAATAAATGTTATGTTTATAATATTTTTAGAAAATATAATACAATGAAAATATTAAAATGATAAAAGAAAATTTTGTTAACCATAGAAATTTATTTATTTATTTATTTTCTTTGCGTCCTTATTTTGTAAAAAAATTGACATGCGCGAAACATTAACAGTTGGATACATATCCATTTATTTAAAATTTGGTGTACACGATATTTAAATTAATATTAACTTGATTTGTTTTTTTTTTATAAACTTTAATTATATAATTTAATTGTGCTGTTTTAAGTAAGAACTATTTTATTAAGTTTTTTTAATTTGACTTAAGTCAAAATATTATTTATTTATTTACATAATTAAAGTTTTAAAAGTATTAAATTTAAATTAATGGAAAATTAAATTTAAATTAATGGAAAATTTAATTAAAGTTGTATTCAGGTTAAATCCATTCTTTTAAACATTAAATCTTTTCAAACTGATCCAATCAAACATATCATAACTCTTTCTATCACTGGAAATACAAGTGTCTGCAATAAAATTAAAAAGGAAAGAAAAGTTCATAAAGTCCATTATATATTAAATAAATACTTATAGTTCTAATGAAACTTATTAAAAGGAAAGTTTAAAATTTGAAATGAAAAAAAATCATTGATCCTAAGACTATTTAATTATATGACTAATTTCTTTGTCTTATTTATTTAATAATTAAATTGTTTTTTAAATGGCGATTTTCACTACGAGCCACCCCTGCATGGTGGTGTGGCCGCTAAGAACGCTTCCAACCATAACACATAACACAACAGAAAGAGAAACTCTTCGTTCAACAAAACAACTCTTCGTTTATGCATTCATTCACATCTTCATCTTCTTCCCAACCCTATCCAATTCAATTCTCCAATGAATTCCTTCTGCGGATCACAAAACCGAAACAAACCCGCGCCGCTCCCCCGCCAACCCGGATCCACCTCCGACCACCACCCCATGGATCCGCCTGCATTGCTCTTCCGCTCCCTCTCAACCTGCGTCCACAGAGGCAACAACTCCACCTCCCGCCCAGTGCAGCGCTCCGCCTCCGCGCGCTTCACCCGCCAGCACACCACCACACGCGGCGAGGTCATGCTCAGCGACGTCGTCGGCAACGGCATCTCCGGCATCCTCCACAAGTGGGTGAACTACGGGCGCGGGTGGCGCCCCCGCTGGTTCGTCCTCCACGATGGCGTGCTCTCCTACTACAAGATCCACGGCCCCGACAAGCTCGTCCTCAATCACGACGTCGAGAACGGCTCCATGGTCATCGGCGAGGAGTCCCTCCGCCGCATCAACAGCCACCGCCACTGCCCCTCCCGCAGCCGCAAACCCGTGAGCGAAATACATCTTATGGTTAGTTCTCTCTCTCTCTCTCTCTCTCTCTAACCCTAATAATCAAGTTACGTTGTGGGTAACCATTGGTTAATTCATTCATGTTATGCTTATTTCATCAATCAAGTTTAATAATCTGATCCAGAGTTTAATAAGCAAGTTATTGAATGATGCAAAACAATTCTTAAGACACATTGATGAATATTAAGTTGATGACACTGTTCATTGAATTGAAAAAATACCTATTTTAAAGACCTAATTATCAATTGATAAAAGTAGCTCTATGTTTGACTCAGTTTGGATTAACAAAATTATATAAACAGAACCTGCCTATTTTAGACCAGTATGTAAATATAAAATATTCTTTGGAATACAGACTTAAATTAAAAATTAATTTTAAAATATAATCTGAATAAAGTAATATAAAATATTAGTATAAATAAAATTATTCATTTGAAAAAGACAAATTTAAATAAATTGCACAACAGAATATGAGTTTAGTATAATTATCTCTTTAAAAACAACTTTAATTTATAAGCTCAAATAAAAAATATGAATTTATAAAATTAAATTATAAATCATTCTTCATTCATTAGTAATTTCTTCATCAATAACCTCATTTTAATCACTTAATTCTAGAAAATTATTCATATAGAAATATTCATCTAACAAATAAAAAATATTTACATTTACATATATAGTCTAATTAATAAACATATAATTAAAATATTTATTCTTATTATTTCCATGTATCTATTAAAAATCTACATGTAAATATATATATATATATATATATATATATATATATATATTAAAAATACAAGTTTGTATCCCTTGTCAATTTATATCCACTAAATCCCATTCCAGGATATATTTGCTATCCTTAGTCCCATTCAAAATGACGATGTGATGATCTTATTTATCTTAAGATAATTGATTTTAGATATTAATTCCTTCAATAATTTTGGATGAAATTATTTAACTAATTTTAGTCGGAGAAACTAAAAAATATTAAAGATATATTTGGGGTGTTAAGTATTTTATTTACAAAAACAGCAGACAGATAAATAAGAGAAATATAAGTACAACAGATGGATGATATAATGTAATTAAAAAAAGAGAAAAAACAATGAGTTAATTAGTGGGTGTTTGAATTAATGGTGAATTGAACTATGATTTTTAAAAACAACAGATAGCTTTGTGGTTAACTCACCCTGAATTTATGTATTAGTTTCTTCCAGAAGAAAAATGATGGTGATTTTAGCTTGCTACCAATACACACTTAGACATTTCAAAGTGAGATATCTAAAAATTATTCATTCGTTTATTTAACGAGTTAAGCTTCTGAGACCGTGTTGTGGGTGTTCTTGAAACAGAAGTGAAGTTAATTCTTCAGTGGTTCAACAGTTGTCGATTTGTTTTTCATGTGATACATTTGTAGGTGTGTTCGGTGCGAGAGAACAGATCAGATAAGAGGAGGTTTTCTGTGTGTACGGGGACGAAGAAGAGGCTGCATTTGAGGGCGGAGAGTAAGGAAGATAGAGCCATGTGGGTGGATGCAATGATGGCAGTGAAGGACATGTATCCTCGCTTGCCCAATGCAGAGGTTTTGTCACCCGTCGCATCAGTCGCTATTTCCACTGACAAGTTGAGAGAGAGGCTTTTAGAAGAGGGTGTCAGTGAAGCCACAATCGGGGAATGTGAGGAAATCATGAAATTCGAGTTCTCTCAGTTGAAGAAGCAAATGGTGGCTCTCAAGCACAAGCATTTGCTACTAATCGACACCTTACGCCAGTTAGAGGTACTCACTTCATTGTGCCAGTGTGAATTAACCAAACCATATTCATTCTGATAAGCATATTCTTTCCTTGATACGTATATAGTCAGAGAAAGTTGATTTGGAGAACACACTTGTGGAAGACCAAAGGCAATCAAAGGATGGAGCAGATACCCATCCATCAATGCAAGAAAAATATAGTGGTACGTGCATGGAAATTAATGGACTCAGCTATGTCTTAGAGCTAGTGAATGTTGAACTTCATCGTTATTCATATAGTTGCTGCTTTCTCTTCCTCCTTAATCGATCATTTCTCATATGTTTATTAGCTTTCTTAAATTTGCTGACTGTTTTCTCATCAATTCTAAACATAAGGAATTATTATGGTTGTGACAGAGGGAAGTGGGGATGATTCTTCTGATGAGCACGATAGGCTGGATCCTTCAGACGATGAGGACGATGCATTCTTTGATACATGTGAAATTCTATCAACAGGGTCTGATCCCCTGAGAAATGATTCTGAACAGGATGAGAGTGCCCCAAATGAGATATGTGATGAAAAGTCAGGCGTTGGATCTTTAGGATTTAACTATCCTCATATCAAGCGACGAAAGAAGTTGCCCGATCCTATTGAGAAAGAAAGTAGCATCAGTCTATGGTCAATCATAAAAGATAATATCGGGAAGGATCTTACAAAAGTTTGTCTTCCAGTTTACTTTAACGAGCCTCTCTCCTCACTGCAGAAATGTTGTGAAGATGTTGAGTACTCTTACCTTCTAGACCAAGCATATGAATGGGGTAAAAAGGTTAGTTTGTTAACTCTTGTTATTTAGTTATTGTCATAATTCACTAAGGAGTTGTTATGTGTGAGATTTGTCACATCACATGCATGCTACTTATTTGTGCACAGGGTGATGGTCTGAAGAGGATGATACATGTAGCTGGATTTGCAGCTTCGGCATATGCCAGCACCAAAGATAGAAGTTGCAAACCTTTTAATCCACTGTTGGGAGAGACATATGAAGCAGATTACCCAGACAAAGGCATTCGCTTTATCTCTGAGAAGGTACAATTGTATATCAGTATCATTCTGTTCATGAAAAATGCGACATGTACACGTCCATTCTACTTGTTGGAAAACAATATATATACACAAAAGATCCACCATTCGTCAGTTTCTTTTGCTCAAAGGGAACCCGTCAGGGCATGATGGCACGGATATATATATATATATATATATATATATATATATATATATATATATATATATATATATATATATATATATTTTAAGAATCCCTTTTCTTCAAAAATATGAATAAATAATGTGTGCCTGCCACAATCCAAAACTATTATACTATTATTCAATTACAAGCCATGAAATAGTACATATATATCCGTATGTAATATGTAAAATAAAACATTAAAAAGAGGACATAGTTTTGTTGATCAAAACACAGGTATTGAAAGTATTATTCATACTAAAATTTATTTGGGTATGTTTTCTTCTTCTTCTAAACGGGTAAACCATAAATTATTCAATACTCTACCAGTCTACCCTTTCCTACTATTTTTATTAGCTTTCTTAAATTAGCATATTTTAATTATTCTTTTACTTTTTGTACCTTTCCATAAACATTTATGTTATTAACATAAAACAAAGTTGTCCTGAAAAATCTCTCTCCTTACATTAGGGCCTCACCTCTCATTCTCACACCCCTTTCCCCTTACATTAATGCCTCACTTTACCATTCCCTCTCCAACAATGTCTCTCTTCTAACATTTGTGGGGCTGATATTTTCATTCATATAATTCCAAACCATTTATTTTGATTATACTTGATGATAATAAACCATAGACTTGCTTATGAATAGCTTGGCGTGTTATTTTTTCTTGGGTAAAGTGGTAGTGGTTTAAAGAAAAATACTTACGCTATTCATGTTGAGATAGGTCAGTCATCACCCCATGATTGTAGCATGCCATTGTGAGGGCAGGGGCTGGAAATTTTTGGGTGACGTTAATTTAAAGAGTAAATTTTGGGGTCGTTCAATCCAGCTGGATCCTATTGGTATATTGACAGTGGAATTTGATGACGGAGAAACTATTCATTGGAGCAAGGTATATATAGTTTTATGCATGAAGTTATTTAGTAGCACTAGTACACTCTGAATATGCTAATTCATGTTCTATCACCAGGTAACAACATCCATTTACAACCTCATTTTAGGAAAACTCTACTGCGACCATTATGGTACAATGCGCCTAGAGGGGAACAGTGACTATTTATGTAAGATCAAATTCAAGGAGCAGTCAATCATTGATAGGAACCCTCACCAGGTGCCCTTTCTCATATCTTATTTTTATGTTTTTTATTTCGTTCCTTTTAGGTGATGTATTGGTCAAAATGTGTTACATTTTTTCGTACTATGACGTCTGCCACTTGTGCCTTTGGGGCAAAAATTGCATTTCAAGTCGGAGAATTATTAGTAGTATGTTATTTTGTTCACACTGAACCCATTAATAACCTATGCTATTCCTACGTGTTTTTATTATCAGAAATCTCTAGAGATTGACAAACAGAGTATAATACACGGAGGATTTTTCAGGAAACATTTAATTGATACACTTGCCTATGAAAGAAATTTTCTCTAGAAATTGAAGTCGAGAAGAAAAGGACACGAGTGAAAAGTAAAATATTTATTGGGATAGCAACACCCCAGAAGTACAAAAAGATAAAAAATGTACATGGTTTTTTGACTCCATTCATTGTTATAAATGATAATTAGGAAGTTAAAGTCGAGAATAATTTTAATTTGAATCGACTTATATCAATGTCACTATTTGATTTCAATTACCACATATGAATCTAATCTAATGTTACATTCTTCCTCATTTCTTCTATTTCATGTCAGTTTTAGTTTGACAGTGGAGGCCACTTTACCATTTTCATAGACTAAAGAGATATATAAGATTACATTATGAGTTACATAATTTTCTTAAGTACAGTCCATAGACTTATTATGTAACTTATGCTTTGTAATTTAAGTTCTGCTGCAGATTCACGGCATAGTGGAAGATAAGAAAGGTAGAACAGTGGCAACTCTACTTGGGAAGTGGGATGAGAGTTTGCACTACGTAATTGGAGCGAGTTTTGGGAAAGGAAAAGGGTCCAATGAGTCATCAAAACCCCATCTTCTGTGGAAGAGGAGCCCGCCACCTACGAACCAGACAAGATATAACTTCACACAATTTGCTATTACACTCAATGAAATCACACCTGGACTAAAGGCGAGTATGAAATCACCCAATTGCACATTGAAATTTACAAAACCAATTTTCCAATTCTAATCCAAATACACATCCAAACTCAAAATAACAGCCGTTCAAACTAAATATTCACATCTTAGGTTTCGTTTTAAACTGAAAATTGATTTTAAATAGTTTTTCCGTTCCATAAAAAAATTATACTACTTGTTTAAAAACATACAAGCATAAAATGACTTTTATTTAAAATCATTACAATATCTGATGGTAAATAATCATGCAGTTTAATGGAAAATCACATCAAGGAGCAACCAAACACATTAACATTAATTATGTTGTTTGTTAGTACTTATTTCTGACATTTTGTGTTAACAAACAGGAGAAGTTGCCACCGACAGATTCAAGGCTAAGACCTGATCAAAGGTGTTTGGAGAATGGACAGCATGAAATGGCCAATTCTGAAAAGTTGCGGCTGGAACAAAGACAGCGGCAGGTACGATTGTTGCATTATTGGACCCTCCTGTAATGAAATGCATGATGATGTGCTACTTAATGTGCTCTCATTCATTAATAAACAAGAGAGTCTCCATAATTGCAGGCACGAAAGATGCAAGAAAAGGGTTGGAAACCAAGATGGTTTGCTAAGGAAAAAGGCAGCAGCTCTTACCGTTATATTGGAGGGTACTGGGAGAGTAGGGAAAAGGGGGACTGGGAATCCTGTCCTGACATTTTTTGTCAAGTCTCAACCGATACTGATGCTAACCCAACTCCATAAATTCTCATCTCTTCTTACCTGAGATCTCTACCTACTCCTCCTACCACCACACCCTTTTGATCAAAATATACATTCCTAACCATATTTATGATCACAACTTCTTTTAGCATTCAACAAATATGGTTGATTAATGTCTTTGTGTACAGGTATGTATATGTACAGAAACAGTGGTTCTCACTTCTTCTCAACAAGGCAACCTCCCATTTCCCTATTCAAACTGGCAACAACAACAACAACTTTTCTTGCTGTCAGATGCTTGTTTCGAAGTTGGGTTTGGAAGGGATGATGTGGAGCTTTGTATGAGAGTCATAGTTGGTATCCTAATCATTTCAATGTCACCACATTCCACAATGTGGAAAAGAATGAAAACTCATTAAATGAACATGCTCCTATTTTAATGCTTATTCTGATTATCCATTGAAGCATGTTTAACTGTTTACACACGTTTATTCCAATTTGGTGCAACTTAAATTTAGTAAGTAGTCCACCACAAGGGACAGCAAAAATGCTGCGGGTCATTAGAAAACACAATTGACTACAATCTTGTATTTATTCATGGTTCTTATTCTATGGAAAGATGGGGTAGTTGTGTGGAAATTCTTGTTGAGGAGTATTAAGAAACAAGGGAGAAACAGTGATCTTTCATGTATGGCAGCTGCCAAAAGATTAAGCGGCTATGCCCGTGATCCTTGAGATTGTTGTGATCAAGTAAACAAAAATGGAATTTTTTCACAGTACTTTGTGCTGTGAGAACAAATAACAAAGTGGGGGCAAAAAAATATCCACCTGATTTCTTGTCCAGTAGGGTGCTACCAAAGCTAATTCAATCTGTTCAAACATGTATGTCTGACAAAATACTTTGTGATATACTATTGATGCAAGTTAGGTTAAAAGAGGATTTTAGTTCCCACGAAGTGATAAACTATGTATGATTTGAATCTTCATCACAAAAGACTTTCAATCTTTAATTAGGATGTTTACTATTTTTTTAACCCTTTAAATTTTTATTTACTTTAATCCTTAATCTAGATTTTGACTGGTCAAAGTCTCTGAATATTTTTTGCTATTACTTTTAATATTGACAACCCAATGATTTCAAGACTATTGAATCACCAGCATTATAAGTTAGCATTGTCATTTAACAACACATACTAAAAATGATAAGAAAGAAAGGGTTGAAGGACTTCCATAAATCAAAATTTAGATTAGTGATTAAATATATTCATTTAAAAATAATTAGGAAAATAAATAATAAATTCTTAATTATATTTCAAAACGACCATGAGATTTGAATATGGTGATACGCTTATATGTTGAATAAATCATAAAAAAGATACAAAAGTATTTAGAAAAGTTAATGATAACAAATTCCAAAAAACTGGTTCCAGAAAAATAGGGTAAAGATTGCAATAGAGCTCTCCAAATTTTTGAACGTGTTTTTGCGTGTACAAAATTTATGGATATAACTTCTAATAATTGAACTATGTATAAAACTACAAAGTCATAACATCACTTCTCATAGAATATATATTCAATTTAGCTTGAAAATTTCAAGTCTATGTAATATAAAAAAATTAATCATACTTGGATTATAATAAAAATAACTTATCTGGTTACATGACCAATTGCAATAGCTCATGACTGAAAACATTGATTATTAGAAGAAAAATTTTATTTATAGAAAAATATATGCAAAAGATTGTACCATAAAAAAAAAAAAAAAAAAGAGAGTCTATGATAAGATTGTCGATTAATAAACAAATAAAACATTATTATATAACTTTAATTGTGGACACATCATTAATGAAAAGTAGAACATGTACTTGGATGAATTTAGTATAGTATATATTATTTTTTAAAAAGTTGTTGAATAATTTTTTTATAAGGGTAAAATTTATATAAGAGATTGATTTTTTAGCAAATGTTATCAAACTCTTAATAGAGACAAAATTATTTGTAACTATTCCATGTCATCATATTAGTGTCCAGTATTATTGGGAATCATGTTAAGCATGCTCAATTTTAAAAATATCAAAATACATTAGGAAAATGAGAAACATATATATGGAATTAAATATGTGTTGACTTTAAATAAATAAGCTTTTCTATCCAACTATTATTTAAAATTACTATCTAGGAAAGTCAAACTTGTACAATAATATAATTTCTTATAACTATTTTGGTGTTATTTTTTATTAAACAAATTTGTCTTGCATTAAACTAAATTAGTTCTATTATTTGATAAAATACATATGGTAGAATCTCATCTAAAAGTATCTCTCGTCTAATCACATAACCCTCTACAAAAAGTAACATTTTAAATATTTTATATTATTTGAATCTAAAAAAAATGATTGTTTGTAAACAAAACATCTAATATTGTTCAATAATCAGTTAATGGATAAAAAGTGAAGCAATTGTGGAATACATTTAACAAGACATGCTATGTCGTCAACTGTCCCCTCCAATCCTAGTGATTGATTAAGCAAAAAGTGCTTAGTTGATAACATTATTTTATTTCTAAAAGGGTTGCAAAGTAAAATGGGAATGCATATTCCTTTAGATCTAGTTTACTGATATGATAATTCAGTTTCTTGAGTTTGATGCCACCTTGTGTTGTGGCCCAGAAATCATTGCAACAAATATGGAAGATGAGATATGTTTTGTTTTAATTTGTTCATCCACAATTATCTCAGATCAAAGTTACAAATCAAACCAACACACCACTTTCTTCCTTTTTTTTTTCAAATAATTTAATGTTTCACTTCCATTATATGATGTTCCAAGAGATAATAATTAATATCAAAACACACACATTTATAAGTTGTTAAGTACATGTTTTCGTTCCATATGTAATACCATGCTTCAATTGTATTTGAATGTTTGATGACGAGTTCAAACTTGGTCATTTAAATAAACATCACAATCATCATCATCTATGATTGTTTGATTAACTTTTAAACAAAAGTTGCTCAATATAATGAATTAAATGTATGTTGGAAACCTGTTATTGAAAGTGTAGATAGTTTTTGTTTTTCATTCTATAATTGTACCAGGTCATTTGTATATTCCTGTCAGAGGTCAATGGTTGCAGAATGCAAAGTTCAGAAATAGTAGGTCAACTGAAATGTTATTTATTATTGTATTAAAATGCATTTAAAATTTGAGGTCAAACTCTTACATTAAGCTTGAGCTATGAGCTGTGAAGTTAGCTAAAAAAATTTAATTTCCAACATATCATTGGCCACCACAAACATTTTCTGACAATAAAACCTACATAAATACTGTTCCTATACTGTTCCTAACATGAAAACAAGTTTAATTAATAACATTCTTCCACATTTTACACTTGAAGAAACCTCAAACAAGTTATTCAAAATTGCTTGCTTACCCTTAAGACGCCGGTCATGAAAATGCATGCCACTTGGTGAGATGCAGAACCTAGGAATCACATTTTTGGTTCATATCATAGTAAATGCGGCATAAAATATAAGGATCGTAACGTGACGCAGAGTCACCAAACATATACTACTTTCATATTTCATTCTATCGCTTTCAGCAGCCCCACCACTTAGTGCTTCTCCAAATTTCTTAGTGCCACCATTTTTCTTCATCCAAGACAAAATCAACAATGGGTCTCAAATTAAAGTTTTTTACCGAAATAAAGTTTTGTTTTTTACATATATATGATATGAAAAAAATTATAATCTTTCAAACAGAAGATTAGCATAGTCCTTTACGAAAATTAAGGTGGTAACACATACATACGTAAAAAGCAAAACAAAAACAAGAGAAAAGCTAATGCAGGTGCTTGGTATAGAAATTAAAGTGAGGAAGAGGAACAGAGAGGTGCTCCTTCGGTTTGGGGCCTGCTATGGCAATGTTCCCTAGGCCTTAACCATAACTATAAGCATAACCACTTTCTCTCTGTTCCTTCTCCGGTTATTATTTCTCTTTTCCCAAAGCACTGTAACTAGTTTCTCTCTCTCTCTATTTCTCTGTCTATAATCTCTTCTTCCATTGGTCACAGCAGGAGCACCACCATTATTACCGTTAGAGAGTTGCCAACGGCTTTTGAAATGTGACACTGTGTTTGGTAGGAGCTGAACAAAAATGCAAGAGACGCTGCTCACACTGTCGGAGCAACAAGAAGACAACAACACACCCACCAAGGACATCGAGCTCCTCCTGCCGCCGCCGCCGTGTCGCCGTCCTACGAGGACGCGCCGCGTGTCTCCCGGCGCGGTGGAGAGGGCGCTGCCCAACGGCGACATCTACAGCGGCAGCCTCTCGGGAAACGCGCCGCATGGCAGCGGCAAGTATCTCTGGTCGGACGGGTGCATGTACGAGGGAGAGTGGAGGAAGGGAAAGGCGAGCGGGAAGGGGCGGTTCTCGTGGCCCTCCGGCGCTACCTACGAGGGGGAGTTCGCCGCCGGGAGGATGCACGGGCACGGGACCTTCGTCGGCGTGGAAGGCGACACGTACCGCGGCGCGTGGCTCTCGGACCGGAAGCACGGGTTCGGGGAGAAGCGGTACGCGAACGGGGACGTGTACGAGGGGTGGTGGCGGTGCAACCTGCAGGAGGGGGAGGGGAGGTACACGTGGCGCAACGGGAATGAGTACGTCGGGGAGTGGAAGAACGGCGCCATCTCCGGGAAGGGTGTGCTGGTGTGGAAGAACGGGAACCGTTACGAGGGGTGTTGGGAGAACGGGGTTCCGAAAGGGAGAGGCGTGTTCACGTGGCGCGATGGGAGCACCTCCTCTGGGAACTGGGGGAAGGAGTTCGTGAATGAGAAACGCGTGTCGGTGGATGAGTGTTGTAACAACAACAATAACAACAGCAACACGAAGAGTGTGAGTTTTCCGAGGATTTGCATTTGGGAGCTCGATGGCGAGGCTGGGGATATCACTTGTGACATTGTGGAGGCTTCTGTGTTTTATGGTGGTGGAGGAGGCACAGGGTGTGAGAGTGAGGTGCAGTTGCAGAGGAGTCCTTGTGGTTCTGTTGATGGGGATGTTAAGAAGCCTGGTCACACTGTTTCCAAAGGGCATAAGAATTATGATTTGATGCTTAATCTTCAACTGGGTATTAGGTATTTTACTTTGATTTTATCTACATTCTTTGTTTAATCTAAGTAGATACATCCCTCTGAGGAGTGAATGTTTTTGTGTAGATACTCTGTTGGAAAGCATGCTTCGGTTCTGCCAGAGCTTAGGCCTGGGGATTTTGATCCGAAGGAGAAGTTCTGGACGAGGTTCCCTCCGGAGGGGTCTAAGTTTACACCTCCTCATCAGTCTGTGGACTTTAGGTGGAAAGATTACTGTCCTGTGGTGTTCAGGTAAGCAGCAATGGACATGTTCTTTTTTTGTTCTGTGAAGTTGATTTGATTGGTGGTGTGTGGACTAATTATGGGTATGTCTTGGTGGGAATTTAGACATCTAAGGGAATTATTTGGAATAGATCCTGCGGATTACATGCTTGCTATTTGCGGCAATGACACACTGAGGGAGATGTCTTCTCCTGGCAAAAGTGGAAGCTTCTTTTACCTCACCCAGGACGACCGCTTCATTATCAAAACCTTGAAGAAGTCTGAAGTCAAGGTTAGTTGCTAGCCTTAACTACACTTTAAGAAGCATTCAATTTCATGAGAAAGAAAACCATAAATCCTATATTTAGTAAGGTCAGGTCTCACTTTCAGCTCTGTGGCTATTCACCATTCAATAATTAGTTGCTGGCCATGTCAGGTGCTCATCAGGATGCTTCCCAGTTACTATCAACATGTGTGTCAGTACAAGAATTCGCTCGTAACAAAATTTCTGGGGGTTCACTGTGTCAAACCGATTGGAGGTCAAAAGGTTTGTATCAACTTTTCTTATTTGAACTGTGTGAATACTTGTAACAAAATACAACCAGATGAACACTTGTAAATTATGCTGTGAAAAACAGACTCGGTTTATTGTGATGGGCAATGTATTTTGCTCCGAGTATCGGATCCATAAGCGGTTTGACCTTAAAGGTTCTTCTCATGGTCGAACAACCGATAAACCCCGTGAGGAGATTGATGAGACTACCACTCTTAAAGACCTTGATCTTTGTTTTGTCTTCCGCCTGGAACAGTCTTGGTTTCAAGAGCTAAAATGGTACAGAATCTGCTGCCGGGGTTTTACATATTGCTTTTGCTTTGAACATTTTTTTATGCTCTTAAAGTTGGTCTCTTGCGATGACTTCTGCTCAGGCAACTTGATAGAGACTGTGAATTCTTGGAAGCAGAGGGAATAATGGATTACAGTTTTTTGATTGGTCTTCATTTTCGTGATGATAGTTCAGTTGATGACGTGAAGACTTTAACGAATGAGTTGTGTTCAGGTACACGTCTTCTTACTTCCTCGTAGTTCTGTTTCTTTTCATTTGGATTTATTGATTGGGTCGGAGAGGTAAAAAAATCTGTGGAATTTATGGATATGGCAGGCAAGAGAGACATGCAAAATGATGATATACAGGATATGAAGTGGATACCCATAGGCCGGTATGCCCTTTACCCTTTATCCACAGTATCTGATTGTTTTTGTTGTTTCATCATGATGAATAAATTCCTTGAATTTTTCATATATATTCCCAACAAAAGGACAATATTTAGGGATTTTAGAGATCTTTGTGCAGTTCTATTATTAGCTTGAGCGGTCATGTGAATGCCAATCCAGCCCCTCAATGCTTCAAGATGGACCATTCCAAGTCAATTAATGGAGTTTGGTTCGGGTAAAGATGGACCATTCTAAGTTGCAATATTTTGTGACCAGAGATGGTTTAGTGGGGATATACCTTTATTAGTCTCTTCATACTTACACCCATTGGTAGCCGTAGCTTTCACTTCTGTGACTTGTTTTGCATGCATGTGCCATGTTCTTCGACCCTTAGTCTGTCTGAGCCCAGTCATAAAACAAACAGAAGCAAAATGTTTCTGTCTTAAACTGTCAATATGGCCCATACGCATGCAAATAGGTAAGTCTATATGGTCACAAAGTCATGTAGAAACAAAGCAATTGCAAATAAATTAGCCCCTCCCGATTTCTGATTTAGGAGTAGGTGACTTGTTAGTTATCTCCTTTTTGGAATATGATTCTGTTGGTGGAGATGGACAGAAAATGACTTGAGTTATCATGGCAAGATTAGAGGTAGTTTTATTGACAACAAATGCTGGTGGGGTCGTTTGATTTTTCTCAGAAGGGCAAAACCTTCTTTGCAAAGCTAGTTGTTAGTTGACCCGCCATTGTGATATTCATAAAGCAGTGGTTACTTTTGAAGCTTGGAAGATATATATAGGTAACATAAAAATATGGTCATTGTTTTATTAATATATACAAGTTTCTAAACTATAGATACCAGATGGGTTTCCACTTTTAGGATTTAATCTAATAAAGTGAACTATAAAATTCCTTATTAACCAAATTAATGAACAAATTTGTGGGTTCACTTCCTGATGGTTGGTTTATATTCTAATTTTTGTATAAACTATGGTGATTCTTGGTATTCCAGGGGACCTCTAATTAGACTGGGAACAAACATGCCTGCGAGAGCTGAGAGAGTGTGTAAAGGTGGAGTGGATCAGCAGAGTGGTAGTGGAAGTAGCAATTCTACCCCTTCAGAGAGCGGTGGTGAGGTCTCTGATGTAATCCTCTACTTTGGCATAATTGACATTCTCCAAGATTATGATATAAGCAAAAAGCTAGAGCATGCATACAAGTCGCTGCAAGTGGATCCCTCCTCCATCTCAGCCGTTGATCCCAAGCTATACTCCAAGAGGTTTAGGGATTTCATACACAGAATCTTTGTGGAGGACAAATGATAGATATAGTTGGAGAGAGACAATTGGAACTGAAACGGGACCAACTTTGGCGTGGATCAGGACATGTCAGTGAATGCTGCAAATGTTGGCGATTTTAAAGTTTGAACAGAGCTGTTGGTGCTACAATTAAATTCAAGTCTCGGAAAGAGGAGGCCTTGGTAGTTGATGGCTAAATTTTTCTCATAGCCATTGCAAATGGAATGAAAAGTGAACCCTGGGGGGATGCTTTATTTTGTATTTTTTTTTTTTTTATTGAGGGGAGAGATTTGAGAATAGTTGGTTGTAGATGTAAAATGCATCATAGGGCATGTGATGAGAGATATTCTTTTTTGATGACTTTTGTTGTGGTTGTGGAGAGAAAGAAAGGGGTATAGGGAATAGAATATTTGACCGGGGTGGGGGTTAAATAACTGTACAGACAGTCAAAGATGGATAAAGGAATGGAATTGAGTGAACATACATTTTTGGTTGGCGAGATCAAAAAGAGAAGGTTTGCCTGTTTTGCAAGAAAGAAAAGTTCCCACAGAGGACCCCTCTGTCTCTCTCTGTCTCTGCTGGGTGTTTTCGCTTTTGCAGTGAATAAGGCATACATAAAAAGAAGAGAAAAGAGTTGGGTGTTTCCATGGTTCATGTTCTTTCTTTGTCACTCTATTAACGAAGTTTAGAAAAGCAGAATAACAATAATACAAGGCTGTGTCCTTTTTGCTTCTTTTCAACAATACCAAGATGCAAACAACTCGACAAAGCGTTAAATTTGGACACGTAATGTGAACCTGTTCGGTATTTGAGAGCGATACCTATCCATGCATGTTGTGCCCCCGTATTTTAATAACAACTGAAAAATACTGAAACTCCAACCTGTGTCTACACAGTCATTGGTTTTATCAAATAATGTTTTATTACAACTAATCTTATGTGTTTAGATGTTTTATTTGACATAAAATGAACTAATGATGTTGTGACCAAACATTCGGCTCTTGAATCTATCTCTCGTAGACTCTCTGGTAGAAACAAGAAATGAAAAGAAGAGGACAAAAAAAGTGGGCTATTTAAGTAATGGACTGCTTTGCCTGCTTTGATCCTGAATCTGGCAGGGCTTGTTTTGTTGTTGGAGTGAGTGATGGTGTGTGTCTCTTGCATGGAATATAGTAAACTTTTATTTCTTCTGCAAAACTAAACTAACCTTTACCACACCCAGGGGACCAATACATTTACCCCCATAAACTAAAATTGAACTTGTTTTGCATTCATGAAATCACTAAAATTGAACATGTAAAATAAACTCTAAATAATGTTGACTTGTGAGCATTTTAATACATTTGAAACTATATTTTTTGAACAAACGTTTGTTTCTAACTTTTTAAAATTGCAGCATAATCATGAGCACAACACACGCACTAGTGAGTAGTGACAGAGATACAATCACTACCAGTGGATCTGATTCATTTTGTAACATGTGAAATGAAACAGGAAAACCAAATAAAAGCAATTAATTGCACATACATCATTGAAACATGGAATATCCAAACAGGCAAACTCCTCCTTGGTGATGGTGAGAAACAAAGAAACAAATGGTGGGAACAGAAGTGGTCAGGACACAGCAGCAGCAAGAGAAAATCAAACAATTGACAACACGAAGGAACAAGTTGGCACATAGACACAACAGAGGCGTGAAGCCCGCAGAAAGGACCATCTTTCTAACATAACCTGACATTCAGATTTTTATGTTTTCATTGAAAAGAAAAAATGGACCCTATTGCCGTCAAAACCATGCATTCTAATTTAGTCCATGTTAGTTAGTTTGGTTTAGTTTCAAACTAAATTTATAACATGTTTTCTTCCTTAATATGGTCCTTCAATAATACAAGAGTCCAAGAAAAATTGAATACTATATAAATATGAGTGTAATTGATTTAACTATAGAGATAACATGCTCTGCTTAACTATCTTACAAGTTGGATTAGATTGCACATGTTATGATGCTGACCCTGGATATAATCTGTCCTCCATAATTCTTGACTTGTGGTAGGGGAAGTAGGTGGATGTCGGTTCATTTTTTCTAAATTATACTTTTTTAATTCTATGTTTTCAAAATTATTCACATAAATTTATTTAATCTATTTTATACAACTCACTGCCCAATACTAATATACATGATGGGAGCAAACATTAATTAATTGCAAAATGAAAAATAAAAAGAAAAGTGCAAAATAAATTGCTGCAAAGGAATGGGAGCATATCCACCTAGGGTGGTGCAGGAGTCGCACACATAATCAACACCACACACATGTAATGATTTGTATACTTGTGAAGTCCTTTGTGAAGGTACAATAATTTTTGGCTATTGACATGCACTAAAGACTCCAACTTAGCCTAACTCAACAAAACATTTAACAAATTGGTGTGACAAAGCATAATGCTATAACCAGCAATAACAATAATAGAAAAGAAAGATAACGTGTTGGGATGACTCTAGAAGCCTTTTATCAAGTTTGATTTTTTTCAACTACTTGTCCATTTATATGTGTTTAAATATTGATAAGGTACTTTTGAATAATTATTTAGAAATTAATTTGTAGAAAGATATAAAAAAAAAAAATACAAAACACAAAAGGAGGTACGAAAAGAAAAGAAGAAATAGCCAACCTGGATTATTTCTTTTACCACCTCTGTACTTTCTTCCTTCACCTATATGAGATGTAAAAAAAAAAATCAAATTATTCAGACCGGAAAGATATTGAATTATACAATACAAAATATATTATGAACTGTGTAATTCAAAACTTAAAATCATTTTTAAATTGTACAATTCAAAATATATTATAGATTGTATAATTTAAAATACATTTATGGATTTTATTATATAATTTAAAAATATATTTTGAATTTTATAATTTGAAACTTAAAAATATATTATGGATTATATAATCTAAAAATTTTAGATGGTACAATTTACAAATATATTTCAAATTTTACAGTTCAAAATACATTGTTTTATCCTAAAAATACATTTCAGAATAAAATTTTAGATTTTAAAAATATGTTTCAAAATATATTGTTAAATTTTAAAAATATATTTTAAATTGTATAATCTATAAATGTATTCTAGATTATATAATTTAAAAGTATATTTAAAATTGTATAATCTAAAAATGTATTATGAATTACGTGAAAAATACATTATAGATTACATAATATACTTTATATTACATAATCCACAAATTTGGAAGGTGTAATTCAAAACATATTACTGCACACTCCAACCATAAGATTTTAGAACACTTACACAAAGGTGCAGGAAAAAATCATGAGGGTGTAAAAAAGTAAATGGTCCACCTAGTAAGACAAAATTGGACCAAGTTGGCCCATATTTTTTAAATTGAACACATATTAGACTGTTTCTTCCTGTACCTCTATACTAAAAGTGAACATACTCTTTTACCTTAAAATAAATTTTTTAACCTAATTTTACCCTCCACAAATGTTGCAAGGACTTCTAGATTGTGTAATTCAGAAACAATTGTAAATGTAATCATGCTTCCAGATTACACAATTTGAAAATCAATGCGAAATTTAAAATAGCTTTGAGATTCTACAATCTAAAAGCATTTTTTGAAACGATTTCACTTTCAAAATGTAAAATCCGAAAGTTATTATACATTTTAAATTGATTTTCGGATTGTACAATTCAGAAACATGTTTTTTTATTTTAAATTATTTTTGGATTGTACAATCTGAAAGTCAAATACATTAAGTGGAAAAAAATAAAAAACTTTAGAAACTTGCAAGATTTGAAGTCAAAAGTTAAAGCTTTCGGATTGCACAATCCGAAAACCAATTTCCTTAAAAATATACTTTGAATTGCACAATTTGAAAATCATCTCATTTTAGAGTGCTTCTTCCTGCACCTCCAAATGGTTCTTTGGGCACCTCCGAAACTTAAGAAACGGACAAAAATACCCTTCACTTTATATTGTGCGGACCATTTTACCCTTATACCCTAATTATTAAAACTTCTTCTCCTTCCACCATCTCTGTAACTCTTCACTGCGACGCACCTCTCTTCATTCCGAGCAGTGATTGGAGTGTTTATTTCAATCCGAAATCCAAGATTAACACTACATTTTACAATTATTTGAGGTAGGTATCATCTATTATAAGATTTGTAGTGTATTTGGGGAGATTTCGTGGGATTTACGATTTGGGGGTGGGTTATTTTGAAACTGTTTTTGTTGCGGAACCACGCATTCCGCAACTTATTTACAGATCCGTATACAAGTTGCGGAATGGGTGGTTTCGCAATACGTTCGGACACCTCCCCATGAGTTGCGAAACCACCCATTCCGCAACTTGTTTACGGATCCGTAAACAAGTTGCGGAATGGGTGGTTTCGCAACTCATGGAGAGGTGTCCGAACATATTGCGAAACCACCCATTCCACAACTTGTATACGGATCCGTAAACAAGTTGCGGAATGCGTGGTTCCGCAATACGTTCGGACATCTCCCCATGAGTTGTGGAACCACCCATTCCGCAACTTGTTTACGGATCCGTATACAAGTTGCAGAATGAGTGGTTTCGCAACACGTTTCAAACTGTTTTTTTTTTTTTTAATTTAATTTGTTTCATTTTGTTGTTGTTGACAGATTCATGGCTAGAACTAGGGGTGCATGTTCTCAAAGAGATCACAGAGAGAGACCCACAACCTCTGTTCGAAGGGGAGATCGAAGGACAGTAGGCGAAGATGTTGTGCCTGGTGCTGCTGAAGTTGGGGCATTCCCTGGAGGACCTATTGATGGTTCTCTATTACTCTCTTATCCTGACCATGTTGCTTATAATCTGTGGCAAGGCGAGGTAAGTATATGACACTGAGAGTATTTGTTATTTAGTTTTTTCATGTTATTCGTTGAATATATGATGTTATGGTTTAGGATCGTGGAGAGTTGAAAATGGTATCACATGGGAGAAAATTGAGTAGGCTTGGATTGCCATGTGCTGAAGTTGAGGAGCTTATTACTTATAGTGGATTGTTGCCATTATGAAACATTAGCTATCAGGTGATTGATAAGGGTTTACTTTCTGTATTTGTCGAGCGGTGGCAAAGGGATACCAATACCTTTCACTTGCCTTTCGGTGAAATGTCTATCTCTTTAGATGATGTCTCATGTCTTCTGCATATTCCTATTATTGGGAGTTCAATCAAGCGATGGAAAGAAGGAGATGAGACACCTTAGATGCCAACATGTTCGTTTGAGTTGGCTGAGGGATGTTTATGAGCAGAGTTGTGAGGCTGGTATGTGGGAGTATGCTGCCAGGGCTTATTTATTGCATCTAGTTGGATGCACTATTTTGCAGACAAGAGTGCCCATTCTATTGCGGTTAAATATCTTACTTTGTTTAGAGATCTTGGTAATTGTGGAAACTATGCCTAGGGAGTTGGCTGTCTAGCATATGTTTATGAGCAGTTAGGAGATGCTTGTATGTCTCCTACGCGTCAGTTGGGTGGTTACGCCACGCTTGTGCAGGTACTGTTAGCACCAGTGGACTGCTGCAGTGATTTGATGAATTCAACCAAGTGAAGATGCTCTAGATCATGTGAAGGATGGATGAAGATTTCTTGAAGTTTGAAGACTTGAGTCTAGGATCTAGAAATGTG
>Ga0209700_100921_pt1 | contig 59148 bp, 29 predicted proteins | sample SiratroredBW_FD_187528 | JGI IMG/M metagenome (GOLD analysis project Ga0209700, IMG submission 187528) | Root nodule microbial communities of legume samples collected from California, USA - Siratro red BW (SPAdes) (version 2) | ecosystem: Host-associated > Plants > Roots > Nodule | place: USA...
ATATTTCTTTAGGAATCCTAAGTGTATCACTGAGGATGACATCCGAGAACCCACAAGCACCAAAACCTACTTAACAGAGTGAGTTTTTTGATTTCTAAAGAAACAAGCTGGCATGAATACCTCACTTGGTCAAATAGTAACACTACAAAATACCTGCTGAAGTCTGGTTGGTCCGATTATGTAAAGGACAATAACTTAAAAGCAGGAAATGTATTAGTCTTTGAAAAAATTGAGAAGCCAGGAATTGCGATTTAGAGATGTTATTTTCATGTCTGGCCTATATGACAAAAAAATAACAAGGTTAAAACCAAAACCATGCCTTTTTAATTTTTTCAAACACAAATACATTTCCTGCTTTCAAGTCACAGTCTTTGCAAAATCAGTCCAACAAGACAGCAGCAACAACTGTATGGTACTATTGACCGTGAAGATCACCATCCAACACAAATATTTCTTTAGAAATCCTAAGTGGTTCGCTCAGTTCACCTAAGTGGTTCGCTCAGTTCAAATAAGTGGTTCGTTGTGTGTACTTTTGGAACACACACTTGTTTGAGTGGTGAAATGTCTAAGTGGTTCGCTCAGTTCACCTAAGTGATTCGCTGTGTGTACTTTTGGAACACACAGATTTGTTTGAGGTATGAAATGTCTAAGTGGTTCGCTCAGTTGAAATAAGTGGTTCGCTGTGTGTACTTTTGGAACACACATGGGTCTCAGGGGTGGAATGTCTAAGTGGTTCGCCCAGTTCAAATAAGTGGTTCGCTGTGTGTAATTTTGGAACACACACATTTGTTTGAAGGGTGAAATGTCTAAGTGGTTCGCTCAGTTCAAATAAGTAGTTCGCTGTGTGTACTTTTGGAACACACAGATTTGTTTGAGTGGTGAAAGCACTAAGTGGTTAACTCAGTTCACCTAAGTGGTTCGCTATGTCTAGTTTTGGAACATACACGATGTGAACAAACCCATGACCATAAAAGAATCAAACGTCGACACCATCAACCCAGAACACATCAAGAAACAATTTTTTTTCGCGTACAGGCATAACCAGAAAGCAAGATCAAACCATGTGAATAAACCCTAAACCGTAAACGAAGCAAAGATCGACACCTTCACCCAGAACACATGGACAAACCATTTTTTTTCGTGTACAGGCATAACCAGAAAGCAAGATCAAACCATGTGAATAAATCCTAAACTGTAAACGAAGCAAACATCGACACTAGCAACCCATAACACAACAAGATCTCATTTTTCGCATACATGCATAACTAGCAAGCAAAACCAAATCATATGAACAAACCCTAAACCCTAAACGAAGCAAACATCGAGACACAACAAGCATGTTTCATACCAAAAAAAGCTTAGGGTTTAGGGTCAATACTACCAATGCAAACGGTAAAGCTTCGACGGTGGGGAAAAGGAAGGCGAATCTTGCAGAAGGAACGTGAATCTTACAGAAGGAACGCAAATCTCGTTGTTTCCTCTGTTCTCTCTCCTCCAGAGCATGCGGGGTTAATGAGTGCAATGAGAAAATGAGATCTGCTTTTCCCTCTCAAATTGCCCTGCATTTTTCAGATGACAAATGACAAAAGACACCCTTTGCAAAAAGACAAACATGAACCACGTAAGCAGAAAACCATCTGTGTTTCTCTTTCTTTGCCACGCAGGACGACACTGCCACGTCGGAGTGTCAAATGGAGATAAGAAAAAAACCAGTGTCAAAGTATCATTTTCCTAATGAAAAATGAAAGATAAAAGAGTGATTAATTTTATTGACTATTATAACACTCACTCTAGTTACGTGAAACTATGCAACTTAGTATAGAATAATTGAATATCAGGATATGAATTTTTAGAGTAGAATAACAAATAAAAAGATAAATTAAAAAAATGTAGATAATTATTTAAATTATACTAAGCGACAAGATATCACTTGTGACAAAGTTAAGTAATTGTTACCATATTCTCAAATAATTGAGAAATAATCTTTTACTTGTTCATGCATATTAAATGGATTTGAAAAAGCAAATAATAAATATATTTTGCACCATATAAGGTTTTGTTTCATTGTTATTGTTCGTATAACTTATAATTGGAGATTATTAATCTCTTACAATTTTTTTAATTTTAATCATTGTATAAGAAGGTGGTTTTGGTGTAACTTTACTGGAATCTTTTTAGGATTTAGAAAAGTGTAATTTCCTTATAATATAAAACAATCATTTATATATATTTATCATCTTAGTATATTCATATTTTTTTAGACTAAAGAACAAAATTATACAATATTATATCATATGTCAAATAAAATACTTACATCTTGATATAATTTCTTGTTGAACATAACTCATATATATTACAAACGAAACATTATTATGTTTATATTTAGTTGTTTTTAGCATTCAATTAAAGTCATAAGTTGATTTTTTTATCCTAACATAATGTATTATAATTTGTATATATGTTTTTTTTTTCAAGTATGAACATAAATCTATTATATATATTTGTAAATATAATATTTTTTACTTGTAATAGAACACAACTTAAATATGCTTTTAATATTCTATATTTGAGATTATTTTTTCTCCATCAGTTTCAAATTTATATATTTTTAGTTTAACAATTTTGAGAAATATTATTTTTAATTATTGGGGTTAGGACGTTGATGGTGTGGTTTGATTAGTAATGTGAATTTATTTGAGTGTCATCATTATTTGAAAATTCATTAAAAACTTAAATATAGTTTTAGTTCTCTTAAATTAGGTAGATTGTTTTTTTTTTCAGTACTTTGATTTTAATTAATGGTATTTTTAGGCTATACGTTAGACAATATTAGTGAAGTTGTGGGAGACAATTGTCTAATAAACATTTATCTCATGAATTTAAAGTGAAATGATTTATTAAAAAATTACAAATTAATGTTTTTATACACAAAAATGAGTTTGTTTTTATGAACTTCTTTATCAAAATATTGGTTAGAAATTAACAATTCATTAATTCATTAAAAATAAGTTATAAGAGTTTTACTTTACTCTCCAACACCATCCCAAACAGTGGCCAATATGGTGGCATGCCACGAGTTAACATGATAAAGTTTGTTTCCAATAAAGAGAATATTTTTGTATTTGAATTATTGTGTCCCTGACTAAGATTTTGAAATGTAAAAGTTAAAAAAAAAAATGTTAATGTTACAATATAGTTATATATGTTGAGTGAGAATTCAAACTTAAAACATAGAGAACATTACTAACACACTCATCTTATAACTATAAAAGCATTTTACAAAATAAGAAACTAGAAGAAATCAATTTTTAATTAAATAACTGAAATAAATAATGCACTTTACAAGAGTAAAAACTAAATTTTTTAATAAATTTTCAAAAAATCATTTCACTCAATTACATTTACATGCTACAAATATTGAGTAAACTACCGTTTGAGATATCTTGATACCACCTAATTTCAGAAAACTAAAAATAACAATCTGCAAAATTAAAAAATAAAAAAAAATCAATTGAAAGACTTAAAAAATAGTAACCAGATTTGAAAGGTTAAGAACATATTTAAATCTAAAAATATTATATTTCTCAAATTCTTATTCTGTAATAAAAATATTATATTTCTATATGTCTACATATAATCAAAACACTATACTTCAAGAAAGATTGTTTAACATTACATAAAAAAAATACGCGAAAAATATATTTTAGAAAACTTTGCGAATAAAATGTGTTGTTTTTATAACCAAAATATCTAATTACTTCTAATTATTAGCAGTTAATCATATATATATATATGAAAAATTATAAACATTTATCTTATTTTCTTGATACTCCATATCACTTATAATAATAATAATAATAATAATAATAATAATAATAATAATTATTATTATTATTATTATTATTATTATTATTATTATTATTATTATTATTATTGTTATTATTATTATTATACCATTTTCATTTTCTCTTCGTTTCAAGGATCCCAACCCATTAAGATATAGAATATCCACTCTTTAGGGAAGCTCTTATAAATTTCACAATATATTGAAAAATAAGGATACGAAACGCCTTACTACTTTTCCTCTACAGACTTTCATACTTGCGGCTCAAGGCAAGGTCAAACGTATATTTTTATATTAATAAAGAATATTAAATTTCAGCACTAGTATTGTTTAAAATGGTATAAAAGAAAACAAAATAAATAACTTATCTTATTTAATATGCTTATTTTTAAGAAAATCAATCTCAAAACATAGTTTTAATTTGTTAAAATTTAACTTTATGTTAATGTCTATTTGAATCTTTCATTTTCTGAAAAAAAAAAAAAGTATACTTTAATCTTGATCGAACAAATAAAATCAATACTATATTATCAAAAACATTTATACTAAAAATTATGATTACAAATTAAGAACTAAGAGTAAAAGTGAAAACATTATATTTTTCACGTTGCATATCGTTTTGACACGTTAGAGAAGCGTGGCAGTTTATGACCAAACCAACGTAACAACGAAGTATGTTCCCAACCATCTTGTTTTTCCACATCGCTCAGTTTCGTATGAAACTCAAACTCAACTTAAAAGAACCAGAAGCTACCCTGTTTGTGTAGTGAATATTGATAGTGATGGTCTTTGCTCCTAGAATTAAAGTAATTTCACCCAAACACACACTCGTAACAAACCAACCATGAAAATCTATCACGTTCCTTGTCTGCAAGACAATAATTCCTTCTTGTAAGTCTATATGTTGTTCCCTTCATGCAATCCTACACAAATTTAACATAAACACACGTGCATATTCTAGTTCTTCATGCTTCACTGTTTATTATCATCATCATTATTATTGTTATTTGGTTTTGATATTATTATCATGCAGAATCGTTGACGAGAGCACGAAAGAAGGTGCAGTGGTGGACCCTATAGAGCCTGAAAAGGTTCTAGAAGCTGCCAATTTGCATGGTGTCAATCTCAAGCTCGTTCTCACCACGCATCATCATGGGTGCTAACTAGTTTCTACTTTTTATTACCGTAGTTTTATTTTGGTTGGTCGTGTTGAATCTTGTTTTTTGAAGCTTAGTAACTTTCTTTCATTTACTAGAAGTCAGAGAGAGTAGGATTATTCATTTATTGGTTGAAGTCTCAGTACTTTTGGTGCATTTTCCTTAATAGCTGCTATGTATTTCAATTTTTTTTATGATGTTGACTCTTAGAGATGATGCATAGTTTACTCTTCTGTACTTGGTATGATCATCGATCTTGACTGTTTATGCATGTGCTTGTAAATTTTGTGTGATTGTGGCAGGGACCATGCTGGTGGAAATGAAAAGATAAAGCAGTTGGTGCCTGGAATTAGAGTCTATGGTGGTTCGATTGATAACGTCAAGGGTTGCACTGATAAGGTTGAAAATGGAGATAAGGTGTCACTTGGGGCTGATATTAATATATTGTCTCTTCACACACCATGGTAGGTCCATTAAACTTGTCACTTCCCCTACCGAAAAATGGAAAGTTTGAATTTACTTACCACCCTGCATTTCTGAATGTAATTTTGTGGTCTTTTCCTTCATTTTGTATGAAATGAGTGCCTTGGTAATGCAATTCTTGAAGATGTTTCAAAACCTCATCAACTTGGTAGCGAAGCACACTGGTTGATCACAGTGAATTTTTGCTTGCTGAATTTTGTCATGCCACATCTAAGTGCACTATTCCTTAGTGGCGTTTGGAATCCTTAATACGAAACAAGTGATTTCATATATAAATGAAGGTACTCATTTTAGGATCCACTATAAATCCTTTTGAGGTGTTATGATTTGTTCATCTTTGTACTTGTGATAAATTCAAATTTAATTCTACAGCTATATGACCCAAAGCACATTGGAGTTTCATTCACTTTCAATATGAAAACCATTGAGTTTTGTTACAAAAGCTATCATTGAGTCATTACCCTGCTTCTGTCATTATTAAATACATGTTGGCTGATGTGGTTGAGCCAAAATTTGATGCCTTCTTGAGACACAGTTCCCTCTCTTTTGTTACCATTAACCGTTTTGGTGACCTGCTAGCCACACCAAAGGTCACATAAGCTATTACGTCACTGGCAAAGAGGAAGAGCAGCCGGCTGTTTTTACCGGAGATACACTAGTAAGCTCACTCATCAGTCTTAGTTTTTTCATTTTCTGGAAAAAGATAATATTTATTGGAAAAAAAATACAATAAATTGACTATAAAAGCTTTGCCAAGTGCTTGGAAGCCGTGTACATTGTTTCTGTGTGTGATGCTTGTGTGTACATGAATTCAAATCCTGAATTATTTTGTTATACTTTTTCTGCAGTTTATTGCTGGTTGTGGGAAATTTTTTAAAGGAACTGCTGAACAGATGTATCAATCACTATGTGTAACATTAGGTTCATTACCAAGGCAAACCCGAGTTTACTGCGGACATGAGGTAACATAATACTAAAATCCTCTCTTCTGAAACTTCCTTAGCATCATGGTTTCCTTTATGAATTACATGTGATCATATTTTGGATGTACAGTGACCCAACCTAGGAATGGTAGGTTGTAAAAGGTATTGGTGATAATTCTCAATAATCATTTTGGACTAGGCCATTTTTGTGGCTTTTGAAAGTTAAGCCTCGCATTTCCACTTGGCAAGATGGGGACTTTGGGATAAATTTTTCCATTTTTCCACATAGATTTGTAATAGAGAAAAAAGGTAAAATAAGTTTTCTATAAACTAAAATTAATTTACATAAGGCAATAGCACTTTTTTTTATGCTAGTGTCAGTCTTTTTCATTTGCTCAAATTGGAGACTTTGATTTCTCGTTTCCTAAGCATGGCAATCCAAATATCCTCAAGGACAAATTAATAGCTAGCCGCCTAATCATACTTTGAAAAAAAGTGGGATTGTTTCATGGGCTGGTACTTCATCGCCCCCTCCCACACACACATAATCTTTTTCTCATTTTATTTAAGTTATAATAATAATAATAATAATAATAATAATGATAATAATAATAATAATAATAATAATAGTTTTTGTTATTATAAAATAATAATATTATTGATATTAATTTTATTATTCTAATTATTAGTGATATTATTATAATCATTTTTATAATAAAAGACTTTAGTTGTATTTAGAAAAAAAATTAAAAATTGTATACAATAATAATATGACTAATAAATATATTTTCTTTATACATTGTAAGATAATTATTGTAATTAATTTTAGTCAAATTGAAGATGTGTTTTTATTTATTTAAAATAAAATAAAATGAAATTTATTTTTATAAATATGACTTTTGTAAAATAAAATCTCACAATATATTTATTTTTGTAATTTTTTAATATTTTATACTTTTAGTTTAAAAAATAAATTGCGTTATTTTGACAAAAATATCATTATATATAATAATAATAATAATAATAATAATAATAATAATAATAATAATAATAATAATAATAATAATAATAATAATATGAATCTTCTAACGAAAAATCACATATTTTAATCAGTAAGCCGCCTAACTTTTATTTTAACTCTTTTGAAATGTTGTATAAAAAACATGAATACAAACATTCTTTATACAATTTCAGTTTTATTGTAATAATATTAATAATAGAATTAATATTTAAAATATTTATATTGTTTTTTATTAATAAAAATGCTATAATTAATAATATGTACTATTTCTAATAATAATATTAATAATTATAATTCATATTATTATAATAAAATGAAATAGTATTAAAAATATGACTTCAATAATATTATAATTGACTAAGGTCACGTGTTTGTAAAATATTCTACCATTTTAACTTGTACCCTAGATTAATAATAATAAATAAATAAATAAAAATAAAGAATAAAAAGATGAAAATATAAGAGAGAAAAAATTCAACAAAACCACATGTCATGATTTGTACCTCAACATCCAACAAAATGTATTTTTCACAATATATGGAAGTATTTTTCAACATCCAACACAATCTATTTTTTCACAACATTTAGTTGTGGAAAATATGGAAGTATCAACCAAAATTAGAGGTTCATTTCTACCAAATTAATTATACAGACATAAGTTTTACAATATATCATAGGTTCATTTCTACCAAATTTGTATACCAAATTAATTATAGATATTCAATGTAAGTTGTACAATTCCTTATTCAAAGAAGTGGGTAGTAAAAATTAATTAATTATTGTAAACAACTATTTGTTAGGTTTATTACGTAATTAATAAGGTTTGAATTGGTTGTGTTTGTAGTACGCAGTGAAGAACTTGCAATTTGCTATGTCAATTGAGCCAGATAATTTGAGGATACAGCAGAAATTAACATGGGCTAAAATTCAGAACCAAGCTGGCCAACCTACAACTCCCTCCACCATTGAGGAAGAGATAGAAACCAACCCATTTATGAGGGTTGACCTACCTCACATTCAGGTTTGTAAGAGAATACAAATTGGCAGAAGCAAGTAACAAAGAAATAGATGTACTAAACATGACACGTTTTCATTTCTTTGTTCCAAACTATTGACAAAATCTTTGCAGGAGAAGGTAGGGTGCAAGTCTCCAATTGAAGCTTTGAGAGAGTTAAGGAAGCTGAAAGACAAGTGGATGATGGGGTAGTGCTGTTTGTGTCTATATATAGTAATATGTGTTGCTGTTGCTGAAACTGAAAAGAAGATATCAGATAGTTGTCATGTTTGCACGTAGTATCACATGTATGTTACGTTGGTTAGTCTAATACTAAGATGTTCCATTTCATTCATGTTACATATGTGAACTTCAAAAATATTCTTTTCTCCTCTCTCTGACACCATGTAACTTTCAACAGCTAAATCTTCGTGAAAAATAAGCACACAAATAATAGGAAGATTCGTTTCTATCTGTGGCTGTCAGAGAAAATCATGGCCTGCTTTTTACTGATATGTTTTTTGTTGCATGTCAACTTTTTTATTTTCTTTTGGTTTTGCTTCCTGTAATTGCGGGTCTTTCTTTTCTTCCGTTTCGCGTATAGCGCAAACTTGTCGCAACTTCCAGGCGTGTTACTTCGTGTATTAGTCATGCTCTTGAAATTTTACTTAGGTTTATAAGATAATATTAATATTAATCTATGCTGAAAAATGGAAAATGTGATTATAGGAGACGGTTTTTGTTAATGCTTGATAGGGTTTTGTATTTTGTCATCACCTTTTTTTCCCTGAAATAAAAAAAAGTTTGTGAAATGATTAAAGTAGCACTTAAGAATCACATTTAAATTAAGAATTAACAAAAAAAAAAAATATTACCTTGATCGATCATTTGATGAGTGCCTTTGAAACCATGGTTGAAGCTTAGTGTTAGTGTCTTAGATTTGAATTAAAGAGTGGTAGATTGGTTAATTATGTATTTTTCATGTCTAAGGATGGAAATATCGTGGTGCGTGTCTGATTAAAGTTTTCAAATTAAACGGAGGCATTTATTGGAGCTTTTGAAAGCCATTTTAAGACCATACGTTTTAAAATACGAACATGGTTTTCTTTACTTAAAAATGAAGATCTGGAATTAATATTTTTGGCACTTAAATAATAATAATTCAATTTTTTTTCAGTAATGAAAAAGGAGTTCATACGCGTTTTGAAAAGGATAAAACAAGAAAAAATGTAATTGTTTTAACTTAACGGAATGTCTCAAAATTTTGGAAGTAACAAATAAATTCCCAAATTTATACATTTTGTCTAAATCATAACCGTAATAATTTGAAAAATATTAAACACAATTTTTGAATTTCAGATTTATGGTAGAATTAATTAGTATGTTTTGCAATTACAAAAACGCGTTTAAATTTAATTACCAAAACAATCTGACTTGTGACCCAAGTTTAATCTAACGAAGTAATAAGTTAATAACGATAAAGGAGGAAAAAAAAAAGAAAAAGAAAAGAAAAGAAAAGAGGTGACGGGATCCGTTGGAAGGGAAGGTGGAAGGAAAGAAAAGTGTAACAATAATAATATCCAATGAAACGCGTTGGTTCATTTATGATCATTGGTTCATCGATGTCAACCTCTCTCACACGCTCCGACACAGTCACACACAAAAATAATGGAAAGAGAAGGTTTGAGGTTCGTGACCTTGACTTTTCTCCTCTCTCCCTCTTCTGCTTCCGTTATGCATCTCCATCGCATCGCTTCGCATTAAACCCTCTCTTAACGCTCTAACCCTCTCTCACCATGTTCATCTTCACTTTCATCTTCTTCTACGTATCTTTCTTAAACTCCTTCATCGACAATCGTCCCTTCGCTCGCGCTCAATAACCTAATTCAGCACTGTCCGCAAAGGAAAACGAATGCTGTTCTGAATTCTGATTGGAGAATAATTACGTACGGAAAAAGGAATATAAGGTAGGTCAGGTTAGGGTTTCGAGGACATGGAATCGTCGCCGTCGGCTTCGTCGTCGTCTTCCTCCTCGTTGTCGTCGTCTTCTGGAAGCGATGCCAGCGGTGGTGGCGCTGTCACGTGGTTCGGGATGAGTTTCCCGTTCCGTTCTCCGCTCTCTCTTGTGATGGATTACTGCACGCGCGAGGATTCTGCAGAGCCTGTGATTATCATTCCGCGCACGCGCCCGCGGTTTCAGGCGCCGGTTGAATCTGTTGCTTCTGCTTCGGCCTCTGATTCTGGCGATAATGCGTGCGGCGGCGCTGAGGAGGTTGCGATACGCATCATTGGGGCCGGCGAGCAAGAGAGCGGTTCGTCGCCGTCGTCGTCGAGGAGCCGCGGTGGGGAACCGGGCTGTGAGGAGGCGGCGGTGGCTGGGAGGAGCGGGATGCTGTCGTCGGAGACTCGCCGGCGAATGGCTGAGGAGAGGGTGCCGTTGGTGTCGTTGGATGATGGGATTGGTGGCGGTAGGGATTCTTCTTCGTCTTCCTCTACCTACCAGAGGTATGATATTCAGCAGGTTGCAAAGTGGATTGAACAGATTCTTCCGTTCTCCCTCTTGCTGTTGATTGTTTTCATCCGCCAGCACTTGCAAGGTACTGCTTCTTTCTGGTGTTTAGTCTGGTCTCTCAAGTTGGTTTTTTTGTTTAAATGCGAACTGTGTGTTCAAGCCATTGGATTATATTGTTTCTGATTTGTTGTATGTGCTAGTGTTTTAGGATGTGGGTGAAGGAAGTTATCTTGCTAAGATATTAGAGGGATTTTATATGCTTGACATGTTGGCGTGACTATGATGATATGATTTGTTTGGGGTATGCATTTTTGCATTGTGCTCTTGATATTGATAGTTGTGCTTCAATATATATCTTGGGTTTGTCTGCCCCTTGTATTTGAAGGCCTGTCTTGGTTTTCTCGTCTGATGTGCTTGGTGGAATAATGGTTGGCCGGAGAAAGGTTGCTTGATTTTTGAGGGACGGAAGCTGGGAAAATACTATTAACTAATATACGTGCTACGTATTTGGTTTAAAGTAATTTTTGGTACTTATTTCTTGATAAATGTTTACTTTTAGTTCAAACTGGGATAAAGTTTGTGTGAGTTGTCGTGTGGCTTTCAACACACTATGTATTTGCCTAGGAAAGAGTTGGAATGAAAGAAAAGATTACCTGAAACAGTTGCTGAGGATGATGTAGGGTTGTGCTTGTACCTTTCTTTTGTTTACTGTTGTCTTACTCGGAGGTGCCTCTCCTTTGTAAGGAAATTGGGCTTTCCTAATCATTAGAGATGTAAAGATGAATTTGTAAAGTTAATTCGAGATTATGTCGATACTTTTTGTTTCTTTAATGATCCTTAGTTGATTATATCAAATCCGTGACTGATTCTTATCTTCTTTGCAATCTCTTATCTCTTCTAATTAGGGAAAGAAGCAATGTGGTTTGTTTTCTGTTATTTATATTGAGTTGATTGGTTGTACTGTATTGGGTGGTAGTAAACTGCCTCTCACATACAGTCTCAGTTTATTCTGGTTTTCTACTTGGGTTGACTCTTTCGACATAACTATGTTATATTTGTTTATGGGAATATGCAGGTTTCTTTGTCACAATTTGTATATCAGCTGTGATGTTCAAGTCAAATGAAATTGTTAAGAAGCAGACTGCCCTGAAGGTACTATACCCAGTTTTTGTAATTCCTTTTAAATTTCCATTTCCCAAATGAAATAATTACGTGTAAAACCCCATCCTCTTGTAGCAAGAGGAAAATAAAATTAAGAGTCTCAATTCAAGTTCATTTTTGCAGGGAGATCGGAAAGTCTCTGTTCTTCTTGGTATCTCTTGTGCCTTTATGCTGCATGTTATATGCATTTACTGGTGGTATCGAAATGATGATCTTTTATACCCACTGGCCATGCTTCCGCCAAAGACAACTCCACCTTTCTGGCACACAATATTCATCATTTTGGTTAATGGTATGCTTTAGTTCTGTTTATATGCGGTTATTACATGGTTGATATGTTCTATTTACGGTAGACATCTTTATTTGCTCTATTGGACTTTTGATATAGGCTCTCGTGTGATAAGGATTTTATCAGAGAATGTGTTTAATTAAACACTTTACACAAACGTACCTTTAGATGACCTTGTCGAAATAAGTGCTTATATAAAAATGAAACTCATTCTCTCTTATGCAACTTTGAAATAACAGCTTATTCTAAAACTAAAACAAGTTTTATCTTGCATCTAGCTTTTGCTGAGCATGAAAACATGCAGCCCCACCTCCCCCCACCCCTTTCATTTCAATTGATATTGTCACATGAATTGTGGAGACTATCAATTGTGTTGTTACTATCAGGATCGTAGATGGATTGATGCATATCTTTGAATTTTTAAGTTACATATTTTGCTTTATTCTGCCATGCAGCAAACCTTGGTGAAACCTAAATCAGTTACTTACAATATTAAATATGTTCTTTTTTTTTAATCATGAGCTAAGATTCAGGTATTCAAGTATTTCCCAATTTGAAGTATTTGCTATGTCCTATTGTTTTTTTCTCTCTCAGATTTGGCTGTTTGCGTAAGACGTGACTGTTTTCTTTCATTGAAAGTTATTTCAGAGGAAAAAAATGTAGCTGCCAATTTGCATTATGTAATATTTTTCAACACCAATAATGAGTAGTATCTTTGTAAATCTCTTTTGAGTATATAAGTATGAGTTTTTTGGGTGTCCTTGTTGATTGTTTCTTAGTGTCTTGGCTATCCCTTGATCTTGGTCTTTTTCCAGGAATATAATCATTTTTAATTCTTTGTAACACATCTTGTTTCTTGGTTGGTTGGAATTGATGGTAGCAATGTACATTTGACTTTTTAGATACATTGGTGCGGCAAGCAGCAATGGCTTTGAAATGTTTATTGCTGATTTACTACAAAAATGGAAGAGGCCATAACTTTCGTCGGCAGGTTTGAGTAGCTCCTTACTTTTTATCAAGCATTTTTGAAGTACAGTTTCCTCCTGCATTCTTCTGAAAGCATTTCACTTGTTTCTAGGGTCAAATGTTAACTCTGATTGAGTACAGTCTACTGCTGTATCGTGCCTTGTTGCCAACACCAGTTTGGTACCGATTTTTCTTGAACAAGGATTATGGAAGTCTGTTTTCCTCACTCACCACAGGATTGTATCTAACTTTCAAGCTAACATCAGTAGTTGAGAAGGTATGTTTTCATTCTTTAAAATTGGCATTTACTTCATAGTGTTGTATTTAATAATATTTGTGCATGAACCTAATTATTCCATTTTATTCAACCTTCTATGTATTTATTAGGTCCAATGCTTTGTTTCTGCCTTAAAAGCATTATCAAAAAAGGAAGTTCATTATGGGGTTTATGCTACAACGGAACAGGTAAATAATCTTTTAAATGCTCTAATTAACTCGGAATCTGAATACTTGCAATTATTAGTAATGCTTATCACTTCTTTGTTGCAATGTACTTATATTGATTCCATTTTTTGGTTTGGCAATTGTTGCCTTATATTTCTAAATACACAATGTATTTAAAATTGGGTATGTCAGTTTGCATCTCCGGCTTTTAATAGCAGTAAATTTGGTATATTTATTTGTAAAATAAAATAAATGAATTATATAATTCCATGGTGTTCACTATTTGGTGTTCACTATTCTCTCTTTCTCTAATAAATTGCATGAAGGTGAAGATAATGTAATATAAATTAAGGCAACTGTTTTCTATCTTATTACTTAACATATAATTACTATTGCTATGGATTATGCATTTTAGTGAAGTGCACGTGTGTTATGGTAAATTATTGCACATTAATCATTTATCATGGAACCGGTGGCAATACTATATACGAATTTAATGCAAAGGAGTATACAATATTGATTGTGAAATGAATGTGATTGATTAATTTTTTTTCTCAAGGAAATAGCAATGTTATTATGGTGGATGTTGTTTGTAGACTAGCGGAAGAATGTGTGTGTGTATTCATAAAATGAAAACTTAGAATGTATATCAAGAATACTAAATTAGAAGCCTATAAGAAATACAATCCACCAAAAGTGTCGCAATTCATAAAATTAAGGGAACAAAGAAGAAATACATTAATAACAGAACAAAAAAAGAGGCAGAAAACAGAACTTTGTTGTATCATGCTTGGATGCAAAGAACAGAGTACCGACTCCACAAAGAACATAATTTCAGAATTAAGAATGTCAATGTATTTGTTAAACATAATTTATGCAAGGACAATTTATTTGTGAAAACAGAATATGATGTTACAAATAATGAATCTGAATTTCAGATTCATAAAAAACAAGACATTGAGGGAAAGAAAGAACAGAAAAGGGAATAAGAGTGAGAAACTAAAAAATATAGAGGAAAATTGGGGTCTAGAATTCTCTCGAGGAAGAAACAGGCGAAGGCAATCCTATTACATGAGAAATAGGAATTGCCTGAAGAAGGTTGTGAATTGCTAGAAATAACTTCTGGTTGTCATAGGTAGTGTTCTGACAACTGGACATGCATTGAAGATGGTTCAGGTATATATATAGTTTAGGTTTTATGTGGAGTGTCATGTTTTCTTCAAAAATATGAATTATAGTTTCAATGACTGCTTTTAAAAAAAGCAGTCTTAATTAGCTATGACAAACAACAGCACCATGCGATGGTCCTTCATATTACCAGATAGAGAAATTGGCTTAGTAGGCTGCATCCCTCCCATGAACCGAAGGTACTCATTGTACACAGTGGTGCAGACAGCAATCGTGTTGCATGTGTCAGATGAGCCACCTGTGCAATATCCATATTTTAAAACTGTTTTTTGCTCTTGGTTCTGTTCCATTCCTCATGGTGTCCTAACTCCAAACCTCTAGCAAAAAGTGAAAAATGGTGATAATGTTTACAAACTATGTTGTTCTAAAATTTGAGAACATAGCCCAGTGCTGATGTTTAGGGTTTCATGCAGATGCTAACCTTGTCAATCTTTGAAAAATATGAAATGGAAACTTATAAACTAGGTCATCAAGATAGTAAATGGAAGAAACATGTTAGACCTTAATTCTTCATTGTGTCACAGCTGACCAACCTGACCAAAATATTATTCTATATGATCTTTCATCTTTTAATTTAAATAACAAATGTAAAATGATATTGAATATCGTTTTCATTCTTTAACCTTTTCTACTTTTATTTTCTAATACGATTATATGACCACTCTTGAATCCCTTATTAGATAGTAAAAAGATATGGCCTATGGACATGCTTGCATTGTCTCCATTCCAGAATAATATGACCTCATGTCATTCATAAATTTTATTTAGTCGGTTGCTTGCAGTAGTACTTGTATTTTAGAAAATAAAACATTATTTGTTTAGATAATAATGTGGGGAGTGATGTTGAAAATCTATATTATGTTGATACATTGATGTTTACTTCATACTTTTATTCTTTATTATGTTTGTTATTCACCTTGTGTTTTTCCTTTGCATTTTTCATTCATTCCTTTTCAACGAGATATTTTCTGCATTTGAGGAGAAAAACTTTGTACACCAACATTGGGTTTTGTGGAAGAATCTTTTTCTGGCATCCTTTCTAACAGTGATTCTAACTAAATGCAGGTGAGTGCCGCTGGTGACATGTGTGCCATATGCCAAGAGAAGATGCAGGCTCCCATATTGTTGAGCTGTAAACACATGTTCTGTGAGGAGTGTGTATCCGAATGGTCAGTTTTAAATTCATTGTTCGAAAAATTGAAAGCGTACTGCATATTTAAGAAAAATGACTATAGGATTTTAATAATAGATAATTGTTTAGGGTGGACTAGCTATCTGTCGATAGTCCATCCCGTAAGCTGCTTATATTAATTCCCTGTCCAAGTACTTTTATTTAAAATAAGTACGTAGATGTCTTTGACTTCTCAACAAGAGTGATTTAGACTGTATACTGATTTGTTTCATAATCGTTTTCATCAGTTCTCTTTAACCAACGAAGATACATTTGTTTTTCAGGTTTGAGAGAGAACGGACTTGCCCATTATGCAGGGCATTGGTAAAACCAGCTGATCTTCGGACCTTTGGAGATGGATCGACAAGTCTGTTTTTTCAGCTGTTTTAGTTCACTTTGTTTGGCTTGTTGGGTCATATTTTTGAGCCTAAATCTTCCTGGAAAATGTCACCCTCTCTCTGGTTTGGTAAAATTTTCCATTAATGGTTTCTCATGAAATTGAGATTGGAAAAACGAATAAACAGATATTTACATATATGGCTAAAGTATAAGTTCTTTCTAGTGGAACGAGGTCTGATGTACAAGAGGCTATAGACAGCTGGCATATGAAATCCGCGTGGATCTCTTAACCTTATACGCATAACGTCAAACGAGCTGGAACCATTTTGTTTATAATGATACATTTCAAATTAATTCCCATTTCCTTTCATACCATTCTGTTGGGGTTACTTCTAGGGGTATAAGTTAGTAAATTTATAATAGATTAAGTTTTGACAAATCTTCATCGACATTGAATTTTGTCAACATAACCAGTGTGTTGAAAATTATTAATGTATTTATGAAACTTCATGCAAATTAAATTTGTTTTGGCAATTTTAACGTAATATGTTGTTGTAGCATCTAATGTATTTTTGAACGAAGTATTAAATGAATGAAGAATAAGTACATATTGACTATTAGTTTGCAAGATAATAAAATTACGTAATTGATTGCTTATATTTGGAGTCAACCTAAATTTTGAACAGGAACTTTCGACATGACAGGCATCCTTAGTTTTGCATACTATTCATCTCCCTCGTGTAAATTAACTTGCTTTGGAGCTTCTTTTTGTTTACTTCGTTTTTTCTCATTTGAGAAGCATAAAAGTTTTAGTTTTTAAGTAATAAATAAATTACGCGGAAAGGGTCTCGGCAGTTCAAATAAAGCTTCATACCCTATGCAATCCAAATCAAGAATTCATGCCTGAAAGTTTTTTACTTATCTGTAAATTAGCTTAGAGGGTTCTAATCTCAATATTTAGTCAATATCTGTTCCTTGAGACATGTACATCGCAGATACTTGCACATGTAATCTTCTTTTGTTTTTTGGTTTTTTTTTTCTTTAAATCATCCAATTTCTACATCAGGATTTGCTATCTTATTTACATGGGATTAAGGAAAGCGCTTGAGTGAAGCAGGTGGCAACATAAAAGTGAATGTAGGTGGCAACATTAAATTAGTAACTAAATTTGGAAGCAGAAGATGTGGAGGTGGTGAAAGGGAGGATTGTGGAAAAATGGTTAAGGAAAAGTTGAACATTGTATGGGAAATAAATGTGAAGAGAATCTGGGGTGATATAAAGATGGTGAAGGCATATCTTTTGTGGTCCATGGATGGTCTGGCTGCTGCTCCCCACTGTGGTATTGTGGGAGAACACATTATACTGCCTTTCAATTCCCCTACTGCATCACTTCAACTTTTGACCCCCGCCCACCAAAAGTCCCAACCTTCATCGCTTTCCATTATCACTTTCTTCCACCCTTTTGACTCCTAATCTTCATCATCACCTTTCCATCTCTCTTTTTCTTCCTTTTCTCAGTTTAGTTTGTTATATTCTACTCCATCACTCCCTGCTTCGCTGTTACTAGGTTTGCTTTTCCCTTATTTTAGCCAACTTAATTGCCACATATAAATCTACCACACACCCAATTATAAGCAGCTACATTTTAAATAGTCTAGTCTCAATCAACCCTTCATTTCCTAATTAATATTTCTGATTGTAGTTCACTTTCCCTAACTTCCATTGTTTAGTTTTTTCTGTCATTTAAGAGTATACAAATTTATGCTAAAATATATCATGCAACATTTCTTTATTTGTTTGTTCAAGTTTTAGGAGGAGAAAGACAACACTCAATTTGATCCTACCTAGTGATTTCTTTGTTAAAATTTATCATCCTCCACAGACAAGAAAATCTACATTCATAACTGTTTAATTAGAAAAACACTCAAGCAAGTTATGTGTACTCAATTATCAAAACTCAGCATGCTGATACACTTAAGATTAGATTAGTATAACTAGTGAGCGTTAAGTTTACGAGTTGCATGACAATATATGCACTTTGTTACTCTATTTGCCTCGTTCTTTGGTCTTTATCTTTTACTTCTTGAAAGAAAGTAACTCTTAACTTTCTTTGGCTCCTTTTGAGCCAAACCCTATGGTTAGAGTGCAGTGAGGTGGAATGGTGAATGCAGAAATATATAGTTGAAGTCTGCAACGAGTTATGTGCGTAAACATTAGATTGGAATGGAAAATAAAGTAAGAGTTTGGTTAGAGAATGGGGTGCAAGCATGTCGTGGAGCACATTGCACGTGGTGATAGGGCACCCTGACTGTTTATGAAGTTTTGATGATGAGGAATAAGACTAACAAAAGCACAGCTGAATGATTATGCAAGGAAGAATATCGTGACCAGCTAAGGAAGCACACACACCTCTTGAATCATTCTAAAATGGAAGACAACTTTTGCAAGCCATGTATGGAACTAGGTTAGGTATAAAAGTATATGATGAACAGTGTCTTTTCAAAATATAGTTTTTTTTTTTTTTTTTTTTTTTTTAATTATGAATGTTAAATGGTGATATTCACTTTGACAAACAATTATGCTATTTTATGTGTCGGCTTAAAGTTTACATAGGTATGAAGTATGCTTTTGAAAAGAGGCTTTTTATAATAAAACTACTATACTTGGTTTGAAAATAATAGTATCTTTTGGGATGTAAAATTATTTTTTAAAGACAAATATTTTATGTATTATATGACAATATTTAATTTAAATAAAAAATTAAAAATATGAAATAAAAATATAAACAAAATTATAAGATGAGTGTACGTAATTAATATAAACAAATAAGCCTATATATAAGTATATTTTATTTAAGGAAAAAGATTAAAGTAAAAAAATTGAAAAACTTAAGTTGCAAGTAGAAGAAATGGAGATGTGATATGAAAACTGAATTTTTAATAATATATATATATATATATATATATATATATATATATATATATATATATATATATATATATATTAAAATTAATTAAAGATAAGATTTGGATGTAAACAGAGAAGACGGAATTCAAATATTTTTTAAAATAATTAATAATTAGATTTTTTTAAATATAAAAGTAAATGCTAAATAAGAAATCGCGTGTTACAAGAAGAAATATAGTAAAATGAAAAATGTCATCGCGTTTAAGAGTGAGCACTCTCACATAGTGATTGATTATCAATTTTTTTTTATTTTAAGCAATTTAATTATTAATAAGGACAATGTCAAAATTCTTGGAAATATTGTTAAGTTTAGAAAATAAAGTTTTATTAATTAACTGAAAAAAACGTTTCGTTGAAATAATAGTTACTTGAATTATTAGCATTATATTTTGTAGGCATCATATAGCATTTAAAAGTAAAGGGGTAGATGGAGTTTATTTCATGGGAAGAGATAAACTCGTAATAAAATGAAGGTATTTTTTAAATATGTAGTTATTTTAAACAAATGAATTTTTAAAATGTGATGAATAAGTAAAAATGTTTTGTCTTAGGGCTAGTTTGGCCTTTACCTTAACTAATTTTTATAAGAAACACAATAAATAGTTTTTTCGAGAAAGGGAATTGAATTGGATGTGTACAGGTTAATGAATGTCTAGTTATAAATGAATCGCCTCTCTTATACAGAGCAAATTAAAATATTTTTAACATGGCTAACACTAATATTTTTAAATTTAAATAAAAAATAGTTACAAATAACTAATAAAAAAGTAAGTGAAGAAATATAAATAACTTAGAAGGAAAAAAGTAAAAGTGTAAAGAATTAATAAATGGTTATAAATAGATAAGTTTTGAAATAAAAGAGATATAAAAGGAATATTTAAAAGTAATTTATTCAATAAGCTAAGATTTGAAAACAAAAGAGTTAAGTTTTGTTAAATTATTCTGTTTGAGACTTCGTAAAAAGAAATAAATAAGTATTTTAATTTTGCAAGTACGGAAAAATAAACAGTCCTAGTCACTACCTTCCCCATTCTGAGAAAGAAGTTTTCCAGGCTGACAACAACGAAAAGTGGGCTACGTATCAATTCTCATTAAATGCCTTTACTTATTTTATTTTTCTTTTATTATTATTGTTGTGGTTTTGATAGAACAAGTTCTATATACTTTATTTTGATTGAAAACTTATGTCTCAAGGAAAAAAAAAAAAATAGCAGTGAAACCTTTGAAACGTAATATATAAATAATCATGTATATTAGTTATTTACAGAAACCTGGGTTCAAAGTTAGCTTGATCCATATAAATAACTAATATATTCTTATTAAGTTCTCAAAATATTTAATCTACGCGAATCTAACGAGGTAAAGAAGCAAACAGAATAAATTTTCTAATTTCTAATTATAGATTATTTATTTTATCAATATATATAATGATGCTGCAGTTAATTATTCCGTGTTCTCTTTCAGGAAATTTTATGTATTTAAGTCTCTTCTTAGATTTCGGTCTGAATGAGATCTACAAGAGATTTTATGAAGTTCAAGTAAGCAACTAATGTTTGAAATATTAAATGTTGGTATGAAAGCATATGGCGTAAAGTTATTTTTAGAAATGACGAAAAACAATTTTCATGGTAGGCATGAGTTATTACGACTTTTAAATTTAATTCTGTCAATATAGATTAATTTAAAGTATTTAATTAATATTATGTATGATTAAATTATTTGTCAATTTTAGGTTTAAGATAGGTATTCGATATAGTATTTCAAAATCATCTCAATCTCTTTATATATTCGATTTTAGTGCACCATATCTCAAAGAGCTTTAAATCTCTTCGTAATTCATGTTTGGTTTGATTTTGATTGTTATTACAAAAAATCTAACAATTGAAAGGTCAAAGAATATGTCTATTACCTTCGCAGTCTATAAATAGAGGTTAGTTTTTATCAATTGGAGCATTAATGTTGTTTACGGGTCTAAGGTTCAAGTATGGCTATGTGCAGAGAATTTTCTTACACTTGAGATTAGTTAGGTGTTCCTTATCAAGCTTCTCTATGTCTTCGGGTGGGTATTCCATAGGAGAGTCCATTGATTCAATAGCCATCACAGGCGAGAGCTCGACCTCTGGTGTAGGGAAATATCGGGTAGATGCATTTGGTAGGGTCAAACTCTTAGCGGATGAGCAAGTCGAGAGTGACCTCCATCTTTGGTTGGGTTACAGGTGGGTAAATACTAAAATCATATAATATTTTTTAAAATATTAATGGTCATCCATGATAGAGTCATATGTCGCAAGCATTTCCATACTCACAAGGGATATTAAAGAGAGGATAGTGTCTCTTAAGCGATGTGTCGCTATTGACAATAGGGTCAAGAGGGTAGCCTGACCGACTTCTTTTATATATATAGGTTTTTTTTTGGATGCCCATGTCCAACTACCTTTTGATGAGTTTACCATAAGTGTTCTACACACCCTAAACATAGCTCCAACTCAGCTACACTCAAACTCATAAACCTCTTAAGCCTTCTAGTTGGTATGTGAGATGTTATGATTGGGCTCTACTCCCCAAGTGTTTTTACATTACTACAATGCTTGGCCAACCACCCTGATCAATTGGGTATCTCTTGTGGGGCAAGCCGACATATGCTTGTTTGCGTCCTAAGAATGGATTTTTCAAAAGTTGTAGTCAAACCTCCGACCTAAAACACTTCTTTGATGGAGACAAGTATAAGTTCCCCTTTTATTGGACTCATAATCACATCCGATATCACTCCTAACCAAGGTTTGCAATGATCGTAGAGGATAAAATGGTCTTCCTTGTCCTAGATCTTTTCTCAGAGAGGACACCCACTTGGAAGATACTCTCGGTTCACATCTCCCCTCAGGGTATGTATTGTTTTATTTTTTCTTTGCCTTTTCAATCGGTGTTAACTTTGCATAATGATGTTCTGGTTTTAGGCATAATGGCTCAATCAACATAAGATTTCATGAAAGTGCTAAAACGACTTTGAATGGAGAAGAATCGACCAATTGAGAAGATCCCGAACAATCCTACCCCGAAGGGGATTCATGCTCCTTCCCTGTTGTCGACCTCGCCCCTCCTCCTCCTATTCAAAAGAAACACAAAAAGAATGAGAGATAATATAAGAACTCATTGTTTAGGAGGTATTTGAAGAAATATAGATGTTCTACTTCGGATGTTGGGACCAATGATGTTGCTCCCCTACTCGATGGGGACTTGGCGTTTTTCAATGGCATCAACATATCTTTGGCCTGATGACATTAACAGTGACTGAGAAGGAAACTATTGTCGCGACTTCATTGAAAGAGCTTGTAGCCAACATGTCTTGAGATGCAAAGTCGGGCTCTTGTTTTTACCCGCGTTCTCAGTGTCCAGATTTCCAAGGGGTTAGCCTCTAAAATGGTTGGAGATCTCACATTGACTAGAGATGAGGTCTTTCAATAGTTTATAAATGGGTGCAAACCTCACCTTACAAGCCGGTTTTGTAAGGTTAAGTTATGCTTAAAATCCACTTCTAATATAGTATCAGAGTCTATCCTACCAAGATTGTTGGGCCTATCGGGCCACCCGTTATCGAGCCGCTATCAGACCACCCTTTCATATAAGTTTCACACTAGAGTTGAGAAGTCTCAATGTGAGGTGGGTGTGTTGAAAATTCTACATCGACTAGAGATGAGGCATTTCAATAGTTTATAACTGGGTGCAAACCTTACCTTACAAGTCGGTTTTGTAAGGTTAAGTTAGGCTTAAAGTTCGCTTCTAATAAAAATAAAGAAATTTTAATAAGAGTTTGTTGAATCCACCAACTTCTTGTAGGCAGCTTTGGAGGCTAACGCTTCCTTGGATGAACTTTTAAAAAAGGCCAAGGCCGATTGGGATGCGATGGTTGCTAAAAGGGATTCTTTGAGAATGAAATGCCTCATTTCGAAGAAAAAGGAGATATCTCTTGAGTCAAATTTGAAGGATGTCTCGGTTGAGATGAAGGAGCTTAAACATAATCTCACCAAGATGACCTTGACCCATGGAGAGGTTGTTTATCAAAAGGCAAAGGTGGAGGAAGAGCTCTCAACTTACAAAAGGTGTGTGCTCAAAATGCATTTTGAGGGCTTCAATCAAGCCATTTGCCAAATGCCTTTCTCTATGGTGTTTCAACCACTGATGAATGTTTTGACATCGACAAAGATGTCTACTAAGGACATGATATTCCAACTGGTTAAGGCTTTAGCGAGGAGAGTCTGACTAAGAAAGATGCAGAGGGCGGGGCCACTAGGGAGAACGCTGAGTAGCTCAATTATTTTTTGTTTTACTTTTTTTGTGAACATATAAATGATTAGAGAATTTTTTTAAATGATTAAGTATTTATCGAGACCAAAATTTCTTAATGTGAACATTTTTGCTTTGTTCATTTTTTAATACCTTTTATCAAGTAAATATGCTGACAAATATGTATTACTTTTGATATTTTTGGTAAAGTCACTTGAAGATGACAAAGATGGAAACCTTAACCAATTTCATTTTAATAATGGTGACCGAGATAATTCAATTCATAACACTAATCAATTTAATGAAGACAACCAAGCCCAGACAGTTTTGTCGAGACAATTATTATATTTTTATATTTTTATTTAAGATGACTAAGATGTTTTTTTTCCAAAATGAGGTAACATGTTTTCGTAATTTTATCTTTTCTTAAGGTAAATATAAGATGTGTTTATCGAGATGATTGGTTGGTTTCGAGATAATTATCATAAAATAACTGAAATGATGTTCCTGGGATGATTAACTCATTTTGAAACTTAATTTTAAGAAATCGAGTAGTGTTTCTCCCAAACGGTTGTGGTATTTTTTGAAACTTTGTAACTGAGATGCTCTTGTCGAGACATTTAGTTTATCTGGGAGACTTGGATTGTTTTTAGTTTAACAGATGGGGATCGCTTAATTGTGAAGCTTCCTTAGTTAGTTATCTCACGTGAAGGTAATCAAGGAGGCGTAACTTGGTAGTGAAGCTTCCTTGACCAACTAACTTGTGTGAAGGTAATCAGGAGGGATCGTTTTGTAACGAAGCCTCATTAGTCGATTCCTTCATATTTGAGAGAGATCAACGTTATCTGTGTTAGCCCAACATGAGTATTGGTCGAGATCACGATGAAACATCCTTAGTCTAATTCATATGCTGAACACAAATATTTGAATAAGAGATTTTATTGGTGTCTTGTTAAAACCTTCTCGGCTAAACCCTTCTTAGGAAATAAATACTAAGGGAAGAAAAATTGTAGTTGGAAAAGTTGGTTCATGTACAATTTAATCTAAATAAAACTTGAGATTTGTGACATTCCATATCCTTGAAACTCCCCTTTTCTTGAAAGGTGCTCAAATTGATATGCTCCACTTTTCACATGACTCAGAATCTGAAATGGTCCTTTCCAATCTTTGAACTTCCTTGCATCAATCCTCATCCTACATACAAGATTTCCTGGGTGAAAAATCTTCAACTTAACCATAGAGTTGTACCTTTTTGCTACTTTAATCTTGTTGGCCTCTACCCTTATTCAGGTCTTATCTCTTAACTCGTTAATTAGGTCTTTTGGACAAAAAAAATATGCATCCTTTGGTCATGCCTTGTTAAGATTGTTATAATTCGTGCATATTCCCCACTTGCCTTTTTATTTCTTTACTGTGACCACATTTGCAAGCCATGTCATATACTGAGCTTCTTGGATGAACCGGACACCGAGTGACTTCTCGGATTTTGCTTTGGCTGCATACCTCTTCTCATCACCTAACTTTCTTTTTTTCTGAGACATTGATATGACTTCTTTGTAAACTTAAAGTTTGTGTGTGATGATGTCGGGACTTATTCCCAACATATTGTTAACAAGTCGGTGTTCTGCATAAGGACTCAACGTATCTTCTTGGTGTCTTCTTTGCTTACCAAAGTCCCAATTTGGGTATAATGGTTCTCATCTCTTCATGGTATTGGGTTGACATCCTCTCCAAGTTCCACGTAGACGTTGTTTATTCTCGAATCTAGGTTGGTTAAAGCGACGATGTGGTCTTTTCTTAGACTTTGTTAATCTCAGTATGGTAAAAGATATCGACTTGTCTATGGCAATTCCATTTTCAAACTAGTCGCATGACATTCCCTAGTCGTCCTTTGGTCAATATTGAATCATTAGACGATCCAAAGTCCCTTTAGATGGTCTAATCATCTTATAAAGTTTTGATGATAACAATACTCCAAATATGTGTTTGTATTTGATGATGTTACATGTTGGTTATAATAATATTCGTAGATCTCTAAGCATGATGAGTATGTACAGATGAACTGCAAATTCATATAAGTGTTTATTTACTATTATTTTATTATATTAACTTTGATTAAAATTAAAAAAAAAGATAAAAATATTTTAAAAATATTTTTAAATATGAAAAACAAATTAAAGTGTCTTTCACATAAATATCAAAATTATATTTTATATCATGTTATGTTTTAATGTTCAAATTTGTTCATAATGGAAATTATTCAAATTTTTATAGAATATTTAAATGTGATTAATTGATTTGTTTCTAAATCTGAAAAACAAATTAAATTGTCTTTCACATAAATATCAAAATCAGATTTTATGTCATGTTGTGCTTTAACGTTCAAATTTGTTCATAATGCAAATTATTCAAATTCTTATGAAATATTTAAACGTAATTAATTGTTTCAAATCAAAGATATTTTGTGCTATTTAAATTATTTTTATGTGCAAATAAAGTCAACTCTACTACATAATCAAGAATAAAAGTTGTTCTTTCAACGGGTAGTTTCAACAATTAGATGGTCAAGATTGGCCCTTTCAAGCATGCCAACGGCTAGTTTCTACAAAGCTACATATGAAGGAATAATCTCAAGTTGAAATATACAGGAAGAAGAAGATGAAGAAAAAAAGAAATACATCATACAATACATTAAAGAAAAAAAGTATATTGAGTGTCCATTATCAATTTGCTATTGAGAGCATCTAGATTTTTGAGTTGTGTGAAACCATTGTGTAATTCTTTACCTTTGTGAAGTAAAAACCCTTGTGAGCTTTCATTGTTCTCTCTTTTGAGAGTGTTTCTTTCCATCTTGAGTGGTCTTGATCTCAGGGGGAGATTGAGACTGGTATAACCTGAAGAGGTTTGTGTACTCGTTATAACCTAGAGAGGTTTGTAATAACTTGGAGAGGTTCGTGTACTCGTTATAACTTAGAGAGGTTTGTTTACTCGTTCTAACTGTTTTCTAAATAGTGGAACCTCTTAAGCAGTTTGATCAAGGGAGAAGTGGACATAGCTCAAGAGATTAGGGTGAACAGTATAAAACTGCTTTATCTATGCTTATATATTATTGCCTTGGATGATCTTGTTTTGACGATTATTGTTTATAGGAAATTGAGTTCAGGCTCCATTTAATCCCCCCCCCTTCTAGAGCTAGTTGTTCTTACAGTCAATATGTATAGTAACGATGTCACTTAATACTAAATGGAATTTCATGTTCAAATGTGGGGTGGAGACTATCGCCCCTTGTTGATTAAGGGATAGCCTCCTTAAGGAGACTTTATATGACGTGTAAACATCAACTAGGATATACCGTATTTTGATGATTCCTTTCGAGTGTTCCCTTCCCAAACTTGGTGTATAGATCAGTTAACCGTTAATGTCAACTCTAAAGAACCTTATAATTTGATCATCGTAGGGCTGAATCTCAATCTTAGGTATTTAAGGCTTCTTAAAAGTCTTTCAATAAAGTATGTTGATTGAGCTGGTCAACTAAAGTTTTCCTCACCATGAAGTTTTAGATTTCAACATTTATGACCATGGGGTTGTCTTGTGTGGGTCAATAAACTTCAAGTCGACATCAGTAAAAGTGATAAGGGGCATCTTTCGCTTAAAGGGGGTTGCTTTTATGTTTACGAACTATACTACTCGGAGGTGTCGCTTTCTTGCCGAGGTCGATGACTCTCCTCCAGAGAAACCTCTAGCTATTATATTGATGACTTCGCTAAGTATAACATCTCTATCCTATTGTTCTCAATTAGCATAAGCATGTTTCGTTGACCTCGACCTTTTTGTTATCATTTCGACAAGATTCTACTCGGTAGTTCAATCTTTCATAGTCTCGACATGGTCTTTCCTCCCTTTGTCTAGGAGAGTGAGGCGCAGAGCAATACTCTTGTCTAATGAACCTTTGAAGATGTTCTGCCTATATCAACTCCTCAACCTACGAGTGACCAAAGTTATAATGATATTGGCATTGATTGCTTGGGTCCACACTTTTTCGGGAGTCAGAATGAGATCAATGTATAAAGTCTCTTCCAAAATTCGGCTCCGATCAACATTCAATGGAGTGTAATGGGGAAATCTTGGAGATCAATTTTCCTTAGGTTTACTAGGTGGGTGTGGTCTGCCCATCCTTTCTTTTTCTTTAGGCTTCTCGGCTTAGACCTGACTCCAAAATTTGCATAGTTCTTCATGCTGCATAAACTTTGTGGTCTCCTTCTCATCTCATCAAGGTTAGTGTCAGCTTCTTGCATAAGCTATTGGCAAATGACCTTAGTTTTAGGTTGTCACCATGTGATGGGGGGCTACCTCGAGGTTGAGATTTTGAATATTCAACTAGAGTTTTCTGAACCTTTCCATGAAGAGCCATAACAATTCTCCATTCTCTTGTCAGATGTTGACAAATGCGAGTGAGGCTATATGGTGCGGTTGGCTCATTGTAAATTGAGTTCCAACTTTTCCTACTAAAGTTTCAAAGTAGTCAATATAGAAGTGGAAGTCAGGTAAACCAACTCAACGCTGTCTCCTTCAAAGATGTGGAAAAAACACAAAGTAATACTGCGTCGTTCGAAGTATACAATCCCATTTGGATTACATATACATTTACATGTTCATTAGGATCGATCATCACATCGTATCAATCTATATTTAACCCCTTTTATTTAACAGGGAATTTGACATTCATTATTCTATCAACAAAAGAATGTCAACGAGTATTGCCCATTGTAAGGGAAGTGTTTGCCAAGGTGTGGAGTTGTGACTTGGCATCCACATTACGAGTCATTGTTACTAGAGGTGCTCGAGGTTGCAGGGATGTCGTTTTTCGTCACCAATTCTCAGTATTTGTCATCTAGAGGTTGGGAGAGGTGACCCCCTTCCAACCTTCCCTTAATATCCTCATTTTTCTACTTGAGGATGTGGATCTCTTCAGCGTTCCTGTACTTTGTCGCGATCATCTCCTTTTGAAAAGTTAAAATTAAGGCTATGTATTCAGTGTCAATTATTCTTGTGTCTGTTGGTCTTTGGTCTCGAGTCATGTTTCTTGTAGATGCCATCGAATTCTGTGTTAATCATTTTCGGTCCCACTGTGTGCACCAATTGTTCTTGTATGGATCAAGAATATGTCTTCTACTCTATTTTATCTTCTAGAAAATTTCACATCTTGGTCTCCTCTTCGGTCTAAATAAAAATGAATAAATACTTATAAAAGATTCTACGATATTCAAATAGAAATTGATACTTAGAGTATTAAATGTTAATTTAAAAATATACCTTTCATTAGATGGTATCAAACTATTTATAGAAAACAAGCGATAACACTTTTTAAAATTAATTACAATAATATGTATTAATTTAAAGTATTTAATTAATCTTAATTATAATTAACTTATTTATCATTTTAAATTCTAACAAGCTTTTAACACAATATATTGGTATTATCTTAATTCATTCGGTTGTCATTTCAGCATCCGTTCACAAATTTAGCATCTATTTGTTTTCATTCTTCCAAATCTTCGATTAATCCTTCAAACAAGCAATAGGTAAGTAATTTTTTGTATTTGTTAGCAATTAGTAAGTGATATTGCTGATTAGAGTAGTTGATTTGAGATTTGAGATGCTATCGAAGACGAACGAAGGAATTTTCCGATTTGGGGTATGAGAACCGGATCCGGTTCTCATTTTTTTGCTATATCAACCGGATGGGTGTGCCATAGGGGCAATTGTGAAATTAAAATTTTATATTGGGGTGCAGGAAGAACTTGTTAGAAATAAAAAGCACAAACAATCATACAAGAAGGGTAAGCTAACTATTTAAAACATGCTTAAAATAAACATTCCAACATTTATAATTAAAAATCAAAGTCACATTTTGACATTTCCTAGACATTGACTTCACTTTTGGAAGAATCATGCGTTAAATTAGACTCAGAGGTTAATACCTATCAAATGACCCTTCTAACTGTGACTCTTTCAAACTGCAATTTCAGTTACGTGAACCTCCTTCAACTCTTACCACCTGATACCCTTCATCTATGTGATTATAAGGTATCAGTAGAGTCAAGATATTTTATTCTCGACAAATCACAAACAATGCACATCCTATATTATTCTTACTCGGTATTTTCTTTCCTGAAAATACTAAATCCATAATGTTATTCCACAACAGATAACAACACATCAAAATCATATGCTACTACTCATACATGTTGTGATACAATGAAAAGATTATTAACATTAAGAAAAAATGAATTAAAAACTTGTAGCAGTACTCTGCCTCGCGATTCGACACCACTTAAATTCGAGAGCACCCTCTATTCAGAACATCTTGTGCTCACTCATTTCACCATCCAATTAATTTCTTACTCTTGTTATTTCACAATCATATACAATTTCAAATCATCATTTTTATAAAACTATCAATAAGTTTCCTTCAAAACTCATTTCTTTCCAAAACAAGTCTTGAATTCAATGTGGTAACTCATAATACTTATATACTTTTAAATCAATTCTAGATCATGGCTAATCAAATTAAGGCAAATATTAAATTAATTACATTCAAGATTTCATTTTCAAAAGTTACGTGTCATTTACCTACATACCTATAGAAAAAACCAATCCCTCAAACAGTGAAATAAACTTGCATACATTCACAGTACCAACTTATAATACTGTCATCAAACTAAAATTACAAAAAAATCAATCAAAATCCACTCATTTCACATTCAAAATCAATCAATACCTGCCAAATGAAAATACATAATTTTCTTAAGTATAGTCGCATTCATTTCTCAAATCTTAAGAACTCAATTGGAACACAGAACATGGTATTTAGACATACATGTCAGTTTAGCTTCTCTTATTTGTCTAAGATAAAAATCACCTATAAAAGACTCCAAACTACCACTTGCAGGAATAACGTAACCTGCAACATACAGTTTTAATAATAATTTGAACTTACCCTTAAGATCCAAAATGAACCAAGATTATTCTTGATATCTCTAAGATTTCATGCAAGAAAATGCAAACAAATTTTTATTTATTTTATGAAATCCTACAACGGTCAAGAACAAAGGAAAATTGGTAATTACCTAGACTAAAATGGTAATCCGTTAAACTTATTTTACGTTATACCAGAAATTAAATGAGACTTTTAATTTTTAATCTGAAACAAGAAAAAAAAACAGTTTTTAAAGACATAAAGACAACAAAAGAAAACAGAGAGAACTCTTCTAAGATTGTGTTAGCTAAAGAGAAAGGTAACTTTTCTTAAAATGATTTTCGAAATAGTCACAAATAAGCAGATTCACAATTACAAACATGTAAAGTGAATGTTTGGTTTGCTATTTGTGACCCATGTTCCAAAAATGATTTATGAGAGGATCCAACACCGCGTTGTAATCAAAATCAAAATTTAAGTAATACATATTATTTAACATTTAATTACACTCTTTATGATATAATATTCAAGCAAAATTTGAAATTTAATTGAAAAGGAAAACAATTAACACTACTCGCATAAAGTTTATTGAAATGAAAGTGAAATTGAATGGTATGATGTGAATAGAGGCAACGGTGAAAGTGAGAGCACAACTATTTTTTAACATTTCACGTCTCTGACTCTCATGGGGACAGTGACCCACCATGTCTCTACCAAAATACAATTAATTTATTTTCATTATTCACTCTGCACCAACTCCATTTTCCGCTTTACTCTTTTCATTTCTTTATAACTCTCCTTTTCTTTCGTCACTTCAGCGCAGATATCCATAAAAAAAACATATCTCATTTAGGGTTTCTGCCACCACCTACCTTCAATTCCCCTTCCTGCTTTCTTCTACCTTCATCTTTCTCTTCTCATTTCTCATCCAAACCCTTTTAATTCTCTCTCTCACACACACATCTGCTTCTAACTCTTATCTTTCAACAACTTATATAATTCTATATTGTTTTGAATTAATCCTTCTTCACTGATCTTGCAGTTCTCATCATTAGGGTTACCAGCACTTGATTGATGCTGTATGCCTACCGCCTATTTTCTTCTCTAGGTGTTGGGTTCAATATGGTATATGCATATAGCCTTTTATATGTTGGTACAATTTTTTGCCACAATGTTTTTCAAACCAAACATAATTCTCAGATTTTATACTTGCATGGACATACATACACATATATATCTATGTATTTTTATACACCTTGTTCAGCTTTTTTCCTTTCCCTTTTCCTGAGTTTTCTTTTATTTAAAACTCGCCTTGTTTTGGGCCTACTGAAGTGCCTTTTCCAGTTATTTCTTCTGTTAGTTTTGTGTGCATTAATAAGCAGTTAATTAATTACTAACATAACAGGCTTTGCAATTACATTAGGTAAATTTGGGTTCAGATTTGTAACTTGAGCAAACTATTATCTTGTCATCTGATCTATTCATTGATTCATATGATAGAATCGGAATATGTGTTCTTTAAAGTAATCCGTTTATACAGTTTTCCATTTTTTTATCATTCATTTAAACCCTTAATGTGTTGATCTATATGGTCTAACCTCACTACACACACAGACACTTTCTTAAACCTAGATAAATGTATATAGCTCTTTGTTAATTTCCTGGCAGGGAAGCAGTACATTGTCTCATAATGTATTTTCCTAATAGCCTCACTTTTGGTCGTTTTCTACTAGCTAGATTGTTTTATTCGTTTATTATCTCTCTGCCAGCAAGAATATGAGCAGGATAAACAGTACATGTTCCTTGAACCTCTCAATGCCATTTTGTCACCTATCTCGGGAAGGAAATGAAACGTGTACACAAGAGATGCATTATTGTACATCTCAATGACTCTACAGTACTGGGAGAGAAAGAGAGTGAAGGAGCTTCCTTCAGCCCACGCATGGCTATGGGGGAGGGACTAAAGGGTTGCTCAAGTATCTGTTCACTCATTCATACACGCACAGTAGGGGTTTCTATAAGGCCATTTGCTACTGTAATTGTGTGAATGAAGCTGGAGATATTTTGCATCCCTCTTGCTCTGTGCTTGGACTGAAGGGGAGCTCCTTCGTTCTGTTGTCTCCATTATTTGTCTTCACATTAATATTAATTCATACACACACAAACACACAGCAGCCACCACTGTAGCTGATGTAACATATCGTCTTCTAGGTCTTTGTAAGTATTAACTCTTCCCCACTAAGCTGCCCAAGATTCAGCAAACATCTGCAACAGTGGCATGAGTTTTATAGCTGGATGCCCCCACCTAGTGTTGTACTTTTTCACTTGCCAGCAAAATCTTCATCTCCAACCTATGTAATTAGCATCTATAACTAGTTTCACAAGTCCCTGATGAACATTACATGGTACGTAATTTGTTCAATCCAACTTGAAATGTGATGATTTCCCTCATATATGCATAAATGTATATAACTTTGTGTGTGATTAGTTTTACATGACATTTTTCAGGAACTGTACATGCTACTTTCCTTTCCGGTTCTTGAACAGTACATGCTCAGCTTCTCTCTCATCTCCCCTTGCTTTCCTTCAATTCTTTTCTTTTGTGGCTGAAAAAGCAAAATTTAGGTGATGATGGGTCCAACTGTTCACTTGTTTGTATTCGTTCCAAACTTTGCCTGCTTGAAGGTATCAATATCTGTGCATACCTTAATTCTTTTCCATTCCAAATTTAAATGAACTAGAGATCGATGATGAATATTGATTTGGATTTAACTCAATTTCTTTTTCGATTCAGTTTCTTAACAGTGGGACCGAGGAAAGTATAATATTATTTTATGGATATGTGGACAATTAGACACATTCAGCAGACAGGATATTGAAGAAGATTATTATGTCAGACAAAAGTAGTGACTGTAATATATGAACTCTGATATTTTGGTTATCCCTGTAACCTACCTCTACGTACATGTATTTTTGTGTAAAATGAAAAGAGAAAAACTTAGCCATCTCTTCTTCTACACAAGCACATCAATGTAGGCACAAGCTATTGAATTTTTTTGTCTCAATGAATATTTTCTGCTATGAAGGAAATTTTAATCTTAGCTTTGATTTCATCTGAAAATATGAAGAGCAATTATTTTTTTATTTTTTTTTTCAATTCCATCCCTCACGAGTAATTAATTAAAGGATGGTTTTTGAAGTCTAAATTTATTACTGAAATCATCAACTGTGTAGAAAGTTTAGTTGTTTGGATTAAAGAAAAGATAATACGATTTGAGTGAAAAATTTATAAAATTTCGTAAATGATGTGATAGATAAATATTAATTTTTATACATTAATATATTTAAAAAATATTTTTTTAAATAATTTTAAATAAAAATTAATTTATAAAAATATAATTAAATTAAAGATTAATATTTATTTATTTTATTATAAAAATATAAGTATTAAAATATAATTAATTATATAAATAATTATTTTTTAAAACTTATGCCTAGTAAATCCTCTTAAATTCGATCTTCAACCTCAGAAAGTCTGAAGTATTTGAATTTTTTCGATTTTTGTTTGAACTTTTAGCTTCTTTCTCCGCTTGCAAATTTTTTCCGCCTGCAAACAAACCAAACATTAGGGTTTTCATATGATTTTTTTCCGCCCGGAAACAAATAGGGTTTTGATATGATGACACACGACGTGTAATAACAATCAAATGACAATTACATTTCACAGTAACATGAAAAAAAAATTAATTTAGTATAAGGTGAGATAGAAATTTTTAAATTAAAATTTATTTAATCAAATGACAATTACATTTCACAGTAACATGAAAAAAAAATTAATTTAGTATAAGGTGAGATAGAAATTTTTAAATTAAAATTTGTTTAGTGTTAGAAAATTGCAGGTTTGTCATTCACATTCAAAGCGTATGCTCCTTTCGATGTCTGTCTCCTTGCCTCTGATGTGCCTCTCTGGCTCTCAGTCTTTGTTTGTGTCTCAGTCTATCTCTGCTTCTCACGTGCCTTGTCATTTGCGCTAAGGTTTTTATTGGTTGGATTTGCCATTGGCTCTGTCTTTATGCTAAGGTCTCTGTATCTGCTACTGTTATTTTTGTGGGTGGTTAGTTGGCGCCTTCTAGATTTTTCGTGGTTGGTTCTCCTTTTGCACTAAAGGTTAATTTTCTTATTTTATCAGGTCTCTCTTTGTCTGTGTTAGGTAGAGATGATGGAAAAGATGTAAGGTTTGTTATTGTGGTCAGTAAAAAATGTAAATATCCAGTGCGAAAATATTGTGATTTGTGAATTATGTTATAATATTTGATTTACAAATTTTATTTTAATAAACACACATTTTGAAATATCAAAATTATCCTCTCACATATTCAAAACATATCAGTGTTATCTCTATTGACAAATGAATGTAATTTTGATTTACATGTCAAATATTCTTTTCCTTATATTTATATTCTTTTAAGATAATCAGGTATTTTTTCTTCTTTCATTGGATTGCTAACTAATCTAATGAATCTATTGACTTTCTTTTATTGGACTAGAAATAATTTGCATTTATTCATAGAATATCCACTGAAATTCAATATAGTAAGATGAAACGTCACTAGATGTGCATTAATTATATATGCATTTTTAACTCTTCAAATCTCAGTATTTTTGTGTAAAATGAAAAGAGAAAAACTTAGCCATCTCTTCTTCTACACAAGCACATCAATGTAGGAACAAGGTATTGGATTTTTTTGTCTCAATGAATATTTTCTCCTATGAAGGAAATTTTAATCTTAGCTTTGATTTCATCTAAAAATATGAAGAACAATTTTTTTTTTCAATTCCATCCCTCACGAGTAATTAATTAAAGGGTGGTCTTTGAAGTCTAAATTTGTTACTGAAATAATCAGGAGAACTGCACTACTTACATTTAGGGTGTGTTTGGATTGGAGAATGGATTTTAGAAAGTGAATTTGAGATGATTTGAGATGAAAATGTGTGAAAAGTTTAATTGTTTAGATTAAAGGAAAGATGTTACAACTTGAGTAAAAAATTTATAAAAGTTTGTGAATGATGTGATAGGTAGATATTAACTTTTGTACATTAATATATTTTAAAAAAATAAAAAAGTTTTTAAAAATAATTTCAAATAAAAATTAATTTATAAAAATATAATTAAATTAAAGATTAATATTTATTTATTTTATTATAAAAATATAAGTATTAAAATATAATTAATTATATAATTAATTATTTTTTTAAACTTATGTATAGTAAATCCTCTTAAATCCAATCTCTAACCTATAGAGAGTCTAAAGTATTTGATTTTTATTTTATTTTTTTCCATTTCCATGTTTTTATATTATTTTAGGATATTGATACAATGACAAACGTGTAATAACAATCAAATGACAACTACATTTGACAGTAACATGAAAAAAATATTTTTTAATTTAGTATGAGTCAGAGATAGAAATTTTTAAATTAAAATTTGTTTAGGGTTGGAAAATTACAAATTTGCCATTCACATTCAAAGCGTATGCCCTTTTTGATGTCTCCTTGCCTCTGGTGTGCCTCTCTGGCTCTCAGTCTCTGTCTGTTTCTGTCTGCGTCTCAGTCTGTCTCTGCCTCTCACGTGCCTTGTCGTTTGCGCTAAGGTTTTCATTGGTTGGGTTTGCGGTTGGCTCTGTCTTTGCGCTAAGGTCTCTGTATCTGCTATTATTATTTTTGTGGGTAGTTGGTTGGCGCCTTCTAGATTGGTTGGTTCTCTTTTTACACTAAGTGTTAGTTTTTTTGTTTTGTGAGGTCTCTCTTTGTCTGTATTAGGTGGAGATGATGGAAAATATGTAAGGTTTGTTGTTGTGGTCAGTAAAAAATGTAAATGTCTGGTGCGTGGTTTGTGAATTATGTTATAACATTTGATTTACAACTTTTATTTTAATAAACACACATTTTGAAATACTAAAATTATCCTTTATCACATGTGATTTATGAATTATGTTATAACATTTGATTTACAAATTTTATTTAGTAAACACACATTTTGAAATACCAAAATTATCCTTTATCACATGTTCAAAATATATTATATCAATGTTATGTCACTATTGATAAATGAGTATAATTTTGATTTACATGTCAAATATTCTTTTCCTTATAATTTAATTTAGTATGAGTCAGAGATAGAAATTTTTAAATTGAAATTTGTTTAGGGTTGGAAAATTATAGGTTTGCCATTCACATTCAGAGCGTATGCCCTTTTCGATGTCTCCTTGCCTCTGGTGTGCCTCTCTAGCTCTCAGTCTCTTGTCTGCGTCTCAGTCTCTGTCTCTGCCTCTCACATGCCTTGTCGTTTGCGCCAAGGTCTTTGTTGGTTGGATTTGCCGTTGGCTCTGTCTTTATGCTAAGGTCTCTGTATCTGCTACTGTTATTTTTGTGTGGGTGGTTAGTTGGCGCCTTCTAGATTTTTAGTGGTTAGTTCTCCTTTTGCACTAAAGGTTAGTTTTCTTATTTTATCAGGTCTCTCTTTGTCTGTATTAAGTAGAGATGATGGAAAAGATGTAAAGTTTGTTATTGTGGTCAGTAAAAAATGTAAATATCCAGTGCGAAAATATTGTGATTTGTGAATTATGTTATAATATTTGATTTCCAAATTTATTTTAGTAAACACACATTTTGAAATATCAAAATTATCCTGTCACATATTCAAAACATATCAGTGTTATCTCACTATTGTTATCTCACTATTGACAAATGAATGTAATTTTGATTTAGGTGTCAAATATTCTTTTCCTTATATTTATATTCTTTTAAGATAATCAGGTATTTTTCCTTCTTTCATTGGGTTGCTAACTAATCCTAATGAATATATTGACTTTTTTTTTATTGGAATAGAAATAATTTACATTTATTCATAGAATATCCACTGAAATTCAATACAGTAAGATGAAACGTCACTAGATGTGCATTAATTATATATGCATTTTTAACTCTTCAAATCTCAGTATTTTTGTGTAAAATGAAAAGAGAAAAACTTAACCATCTCTTCTTCTACACAAGCACATCAATGTAGGAACAAGGTATTGGATTTTTTTGTTCAATGAATATTTTCTCCTATGAAGGAAATTTTAATCTTAGCTTTGATTTCATCTAAAAATATGAAGAACAATTTTTTTTTTCAATTCCATCCCTCACGAGTAATTAATTAAAGGGTGGTCTTTGAAGTCTAAATTTGTTACTGAACTAATCAGCAGAACTGCACTGCTTACATTTAGGGTGTGTTTGGATTGGATAATGGATTTGAGAAAGTGAATTTGAGTTGATTTGAGATGAAAATGTGTGAAAAGTTTAATTATTTAGATTAAAGAAAAGATGGTACAATTTGAGTAAAAAATTTATAAAAATTTGTGAATGATGTGATAGGTAGATATTAATTTTTATACATTAATATATTTAAAAAAAATAAAAATATTTTTTAAAAATAATTTCAAATAAAAATTAATTTATAAAAATATAATTAAATTAAAGATTAATATTTATTTATTTTATTATAAAAATATAAGTATTAAAATATAATTAATTATATAAATAATTATTTTTTTAAACTTATGTACAATAAATCCTCTTAAATCCGATCTCTAACCTGTAGAGAATCTAAAGTATTTGATTTTTATTTTATTTTTTTCCATTTCCATGTTTTTATATTATTTTAGGATCTCTAACGGGTAGAGAGTCTAAAGTATTTGATTTTTATTTTATTTTTTTCCATTTCCATGTTTTTATATTATTTTAGGGTATTGATGTGATGACAAACGTGTAATAACAATCAAATAACAACTACATTTGATAGTAACATGAAAAAAAATAATTTTTAATTTAGTATGAGTCAGAGATAGAAATTTTTAAATTAAAATTTGTTTAGGGTTAGAAAATTACAAGTTTGCTATTCACATTCAAAGCGTATGCCCCTTTCGATGTCTCCTTGCCTCTGGTGTGCCTCTCTGGCTCTCAGTCTCTATTTGCGTTTCAGTCTGTCTCTGCCTCTCACGTGCCTTGTCGTTTGCACTAAGGTTTTCATTGGTTGGGTTTGCAGTTGGCTCTGTCTTTGCGCTAAGGTCTTTGTATCTGCTATTATTATTTTTGTGGGTAGTTGGTTGGCGCCTTCTAGATTGGTTGGTTCTCCTTTTACACTAAGGGTTAGTTTTTTTGTTTTGTCAAGTCTCTCTTTGTCTGTATTAGGTGGAGATGATAGAAAAGATGTAAGGTTTGTTGTTGTGGTCAGTAAAAAATGTAAATGTCTGGTGCATGGTTTGTGAATTATGTTATAACATTTGATTTACAAATTTTATTTGAATAAACACACATTTTAAAATACCAAAATTATCCTTTATCACATGTGATTTATAAATTATGTTATAACATTTGATTTACAAATTTTATTTTAATAAACACATATTTTGAAATACCAAAATTATCCTTTATCACATGTTCAAAACATATTATATCAGTGTTATGTCACTATTGATAAATGAGTATAATTTTGATTTACATGTCAAATATCCTTTTCCTTACATTTATATTCTTTTAAGTTTAGATAAATCAAGTATTTTTCCTTCTTTAATTGGGTTGCTAACTAATCTAATGAATATATTGACTGGTTTTTATTGGACTAATTTGCATTTATTCATAGAATATCCACTGAAATTCAATACAGTAAGATGAAACGTCACGAGATGTGCATTAATTATATATGCATTTTTAACTCTTCAAATCTCAGTATGTAGGTGAAATTTACATTTTAAGTTAATTGAAGTTTGAAAAGAATATAGATATGAGAGGTGTATAATAAAATGGAAGTGTTAAATATATTGATACAGTATATAATGTAAATTAAAAATTGATTTAAATGATCAAACTGAGATCTAAACACATCTTAGAAAAGGAAGGTGAATGAAGCCAAATTAAAAATAAAAATTTATGTTAAAAGCACAAAAATATAAACATTAATTTTTGTATGTTATAAATTATAATTATTTGTTTCAAAAAAATTAAGAACATATATTAGTAAATACATTTATTCATGTCGATTGTCACTTTTTCGTATATCACTAATAATATCATGAATTTATTATAAAATCTTAAAAGTGATATTTAAGTTTTTTTTCCTGAATAGAAAAGGAGTACGTTTTTTTTTTCATAATGAAGACTATCAAACGTTATTATCTTCACAATATATTTTTTTACAAAATAATAATATATATTTTATAAGAAAATATAAATAAAATGAAATTTAAATGACATTATCTCAATGTTATACCCTTATCAAATATTATTTTAATAAATTTATATATTAAAATATAATTCACATTAAAAAAATAATCTAAAAAATTAGGGAGGGAAGCCCCCAATCGTCAAGGTAAATTTCTCAAATTTATATAAAAAAAAAAAGTGTAATTGTGTGTGAGATAATAGATATTTGTTGAAATCTATGAAACCATGTAAAATTGTTGTCTATTGTTATTTTTATTTATGATGTTATTTTGTGTATCTCATATTTTATCTTTATTGTGTGAGAATGAGATTTTTTTCCTAACAATTATATCAAATTTTATGGTTTGTTCATGTTACTAGTTAGATCTATCAATCGGACAATCTGATGGGAGAAAATATTAATATCACTTTGTTTGGCAATTTGAGAGAAGAAAATAAGAAAGAAAACGTCACCTCTTATGGACTACATGCTGATAATACATAAGAGAAATTTACAATATTTCTAATATTAAATTTTAAGACAATATAAATTTGTGAATTTTTATATTTTTTTATGTTATTAACTTCGTCATTTCTACTTAATATAAAATTAACTTTATCTTACATTTGAATTTGAATTCTAGCAGAAACTTTATGAAAATAATAATAGATTTCTGTGAGAAATTTCATATGTAAAGAGTTTTCTTGATTATGAGAAGTCAAGTTGTATTTCTCAATAGTTAAGAGTCTTCAATGCGTATTTTTGTATAACAGTTTTTTTTTATTAATAAAACCATTACTTTGATATAAGTCTTACAAATATGAGTACTTTAAAATTGAATCAAACTTCTTATATAAATAACTTTCTTCAATTTTACAAAGTTTATATTTAAGAAATTCACATTAAAATGATATTTTTATCAAGAAAAATTTATTAAAAATATTCTAAATAAGGTATAAATTTTTTAAAGTTTTCATGACAACATAAAAGTCGAATGGTATGCCCTCATAACTAATGGTGGCATGCGTGCAATAAATTTTATGTCCTCATAACTAATTGTGGCGTACGTACAATAAATGTTTCCATCGAACAATATTCATGAGATCAAAGGTTTATTGGAGGGCACACCAAACTTGTGGAACGGAATCATGACATCAGAAAAGTATATGAAGATGGTGGAATGAACTTTTGTAGAATTTTAATGTAAAAACATAACCTAAAAACTTAACGATTTTTGAATAATTATTTAATATAGAAAACTAAAAGATCATCTTAAAAATACATTTTTTTCTATTAATGATTAACGAAATAAAGTATATGTAATTCCTAAGAAATTTTTCTTACTGTATTTAATATTCATTTAAATGAATGACGATTCAGTGCTTCATCTTATTGATTCTTTATTTTGTTAATGTATGTACATGTGAAGGAGGGAAATTTGTTTATGCTACTTGTTTATGCATTAATAGTTTATGTAGATATAAATTTTATTGTTTTGGTAAGCCCATCAAACAATAGTTCATTACCAAGAAAGTATTCCTTATTAGTCCTATTACTATTTTGTCCTTTATTAGTAATTTATTTATTTATTGGTATCTAATAAGTCACATATGAAACATGAAACTTTACATTCTTCTGCTTGTCTTATGTACCTATTGTTATGTTTATGAATCAATAAACAAATAAACAAAACAAATATAATATGCACTAAGGGATTAAAATGTTCTTTACACTCAATACATCATAGTTTCATAATCAATTGGAGTCATAACATTTATCATCACTCAATTAACATAATCATGTCCATGTATCCTAAACTAGACATCTTCCTTCCCTATGTGAACGTAATTAAGAACTAGATATCATAATTGGTATAACCTAATGTCTTTATTATTTAAGATAATACTGGATTGTATTAGTGAAATACAAATATGTATGCAATTATAGAGAATATATAACTATATACATATCATAATTAAGCTCAAAGTGTCAATCATCTATCCTAAAATAAATATAATATTTAACATTCATCATTAACAATAAAATCCATATTTTAAATGGTAAATCCTTTGTTAAATGGTTAATTATCATAAGCTATGTGTTAATATATTCTATTGACACTCTTTATTTATGAACTTCTCCTTTTAGGACAAAGTATTTAACTATACGCGCTTAACACCTTTAGAATACTTATTCTTGAGTAAAAACATTGTTGTGGAGTTATCATAATATATTTTCAACGACCTAATAATATTGTCGACAATTATAAGTTTTGAAATAAAGTTTTGCAGCAAATTATCTTGAATTGTTGTCTTAAAACATGCTACAATCAAGTTCTCAGGGTGGATATGACAATAACAGATTACTTATAGTTTTTCACCATATTGCTCCTCTAGTTAGAAGAAGTAGACAGTCAGGAGTAAATTTCCTTGTATCCCCACATCCAACAAAATTGGAGTCTCAAAATCCAATCACTTCAAGATAATCAAACCTCCTATATGTAATCATGTGATCATGTATTTTCTGTAAATATCTTAGAACTTTCTTTTCAGCTTTCTAATACTCCACTTTGGGATTACTTCGATATCGTCATAACATTCCAATTATAATATATATGATCAAGTACAAGTTTGAGCATAACATTCCAATTATAATATATATGATCAAGTACAAGTTTGAGCATACATAATATTCTCAACAACATCCACACATGAAATTACTTCCATATATTTGTTTCAAGTCATTCTTTGGACATTAAACAATATTAAACTTGTCTTTTTTCTTAATTGAAATAGATAATGTTGAACTCTTGACCATCTTAAATCTCTCTAATACTTTATTGATCTAAGCTTTCTTAGACCAGCATAATGTTTCTCCATATCTATTTTAGAATATTTTTATTCCTATTACATAATCTGCATCATCCATATATTTCATTTTAAAATTATTAGAGTAAATAAAATTTCTTAATTTCATGAAGAAAACTGAGCTCATTAATTTCCAACAAGATATCATGCTAAGAATCCAATAATGTTCATGTAAGATAAGGTATTTTAAGTTTTAATTTGATTTAAGTAGTATTGTTATTAGTAAAAATATTGATTATTTGCCCGACAATATATGAATTTGATATAAGTTGTGTTTGCATTATTATAACTTAGCAATTGAAATTAGATTTGAGATGTTCACATTGAGAAATATTAGGTATAACATGTCATTCATGTTTTACATGTGATTTTGGGCATTTTAAACATATTAGAATGAATAATTTTATTAATTTCAGATTGAACCTAGGTTTGAGAGGATTATGTACAATTGTTTATTTCTTTTCCTAATTTGCATGATAGATGAAGATTAATTAAATGAATTTTATGCAAAGAGCCAAGGTTAATTCCAAACATGATTCACCTAACAAATTCTAATTCATCCGACAAATTTCATAGATCTTCGTAACAAATCCAAACATAGAACAATTAAAATAATTTCCTAATTAAATTTGATTAATGAAATTTATTCGGCTTGTTTATTGTAGCTTTGTTTAAGTTTATAAGTTGAAATTATTATTATTATTATTATTATTATTATTATTATTATTATTATTATTATTATTATTATTATTATTATTATTATTATTATTGTTATTTTTAATTTAACTATGAATATTGAGATGTTATATAATAATTTTGATTGAATTGATGTTTGATATTTGAGATTGAGGTTTTAGGTCGACCCAATTACTATAAAGATATATTTCTATTCTAGAAATAGTTTAAATTGTGTAGAGTAAGATATTAAGTAATGAAAAATAAAAAAAATAATTTGACACAAGTAAAACATAATTTCGATGTATAATTATTTGTGTAAATTCATATGACTTATAAAATGAGATTTGTTGAGTGAATGTACTTAAAATGAGATATTAGTTTTTAGTATAATAAACTTAATAGAACTCTTATGAAAGTCACTTTTTTCAATGTTATAATTGTATCTAGTATATGAATAAAGATATTACACATATAATATACACTTCTAAATGAATCTATAACTTTATGTTTCATATATATATATATATATATATATATATATATATATATATATATATATATATATATATATATATATTTGAATTGGATAGATATATTCCTTTTTTAAATACTAGGTTTTATATGTATAGTATTGGTGACTATATTTTGATTATGAAACATATATAATTTATATAGTTATAAAATATGTGTTACAATTTTGTTTCGTTATTGATTTTCAGTTTTGGTTCAGTGCTAAACACATCCAAATATTATTATGACATTAATGCATAGTATCAGCATTCTGCCCTAAATAAACTGAGAATCCTTAGTTGATTTATCTTAAGAAGAAAAAATATATTAGATTGATGTAACTTGATAGGTAAAAGATTAATGGAGAATCTCACATGATTAAATTTAATTAGAAAGTTGTATATACTTCTTTTAAGGCTTTGTCAAAATATCAGTTTAAAGACACGAATAAATAAATAAATTTCAAACTACAAAAAAGATATATAATCATAAAAAGATAAATTAATTTAAATTTGAAAGATTTGATCATATGGGATACTCAAGTTTTTCAAATTCTAATTCATGCAAGTTCAAGTTTGAAATTTCCAGACTTAGTTTTGTTCTTAGTCGTTTTCAGACTCAAATGTCATGACTCAAACTCTCTAGTTTAAATTCCCAAAGGCACGTTTGGTAAATTGGCCACATTTCTTATTTAATAGTTAATGTAAGAAGAGTTTACAAGATATAGGGATCCTTGGCTTTGGTTATCAACTTTTGGTTTTGTTCATCATTCTTTTTTGGCTTTTATTGACGCTTTCATCATCAAAATTTACAATTTAACCTACGTTTTTACAAGTTTAAGATTTGATAAGTTTGTTTGTCTTTGTTGACATCTCTACTCAAATCAACAATATAAGTGAAATCATGCCAAACAACTAATTAACATCTCTAGAAAATCTAAGAGTTTAATTAAAAAAAAGGGGTAAAAGCTGAATAACTTTGTTGAAATAAAAGACTTTTATTGACAAATTTTAATTATATTTTTATAAGGGAATTATAATTTTTATTTGTTTAGATTGACTAAGGATTGATAAGATATTAAATATTTATTGGAATGTCAGGTGATACACCAAATCATTTGGTTTTAGTTAATTATGGAATTTCACATGTCAACTTCTAGAAGGCAATTCTTTCCCGCATCCTTAATTTAAACCTGCACCCCTACAATTTTAAAATGATTATTTATTTTTTTAAAATTTGTGAAATACATTTTAAAACATGTTTTCTGAAACAGGACAAGACTTATGATACAAAATTTTGAAAAAGAAAATTCCAAACACATGAAATACAGTCTGAAACATGTTTGATGGAAGAGGATTACCATAACAAACTTTCTTAAATGTATATAATATCTTTTGAAATAAAATTTTTCAAAATATATTTTCTAAATAATTTTTTTGAAACTAGATTTTACTTTTTGAAATGTTTTGCTTATCATTTTTTTTTTCTTCTATGACGATAATGAGAGACAAAAACAACAATAGTGACAGAAGTCACTACAAGAAAAAATTATTTAAAAATTAATATTTAGTTTTTAATTATGACTAAAATAGTTATCAAATTAAATTTTAGTTGTTAAATAACTATAAAATAGAAGTAATGATTGAATTTAGTGACCAATTAAGTCAAATAATTGGTATCTAATATTAGATACCAAAGTTTTAGTGACATATGCTATTAGATTCTAAATTGGTATCTAATTAAGTTAGAGACTAATTTAGAATCTAATGGTATTAGGTCACTAAAACATTGGTAGCTTAGATATCAATGATTTGACTTAATTGGTCAGTATATTCAATCATTACTTTTATTTTGTAGTTATTTAGCAACCAAAATTTAATTTGATGACTATTTTAATAACAATTAGTAACCATTTTATTTTATAGTTAAAAATTGATTTCTAAATAACCTTTTTCTTGTAATGAGTGATGAAGTACAATAAAAAGGAAAATGATAATAATTTTTCACCCAATTATGCAGGTACTCTAGTTCCAAAATGGGAAGTTAGAGTAAGCAATTACCATGATATAACTTATGAGTCAATCACTTATGCTTTTTATATTTCTTTTAAGGATAGTTTGTAAAGATTAGGTTGGGTTGAGATTTTCAATTCAATCTAAAAACACATCTAATTTAACTTCCCATAACTCAAATTGTATAAATAAAATTGAATTGGTCTATTTAGATATTTGTATATATTGACATTTTCTTAATATTTAGAGATAAATTTATAAGAAAAATATCAATAAAAAAGATAGAAGACTTCTAAGAAGTACATTCACAAACTTTTAAGTTAGAACCAAAATAAAAACGAGTATAAAAATTATAACTACTAAACCTTTATTATTTTTATGTTTTTATTGTTTGAAATTTGGGAGAAATAAAAATTCCTAAATTTTACATAACAGACATTACCTAGAGTTATCACAGACTATCAATCATAAAATATGTAACCTAATATTTGTGGGGCATCTTTAAAAAACCAAACTCAAGATGAAGTTTAATATTCTTATTATTATCTATAATTTTAGAAGAGAGTGAATATTTGAAGCAAATACTTTATGCCGAATTGATTATTGATTTATTGGTTCAATCAAACGTTTGCAATATTTTTTTATTAACTATTTATGCTATCACCTCATGAACAAATACATAATTAAAGCTAACAATTTTGCAAAGATAGGCATGGAACAATACTTCAAACTACATTTTAGTTGACGACAAATGAAGACAATAAAACTAAAAGTCTAAAAATAGTGAAAGAAAATAAAGTTTTATTTATTTTAATAAAAAAAAGTATTCTTTTATTTCATTATTATATGAAATTATTTGATTGGATACCTAGTAATTTGGATTAATCTGTAAATAATTCAGACCCAATAAAAGAAAACAAAATTATGAAAATAAGAAAGGGATTTCTTTCCAGACCCATGTTTTTCTTGATATGAAGATTCTAATTTTGTTCTTAAATATATACTTCTGAACTGTGCGATCTAACTTTTTTTTCTTTTTTTTCCACAGCGGATTCTAGAAGAGTTAAGAAATTTCATTTTCGGAACACAATATTTGCATTTCCAAAGTTTAATCACGGAAAGGACTATTTGTAACATGTTCTCAGACTGGGATTTTCCGAACATCAGAAAACAGATTTTGTAATACAATTCATTATGTAATACAATAAAATTCAAAACACTATTCCAGAAAAAAGTCTTTTCCTAAATACAAATCTGCTTTCTGAAATTGCCTTTTCATAAGCTTATTTTGTATTTTAAAATAGTGTCTGTAGAACTTCTCATTCACCCCAAATGTGTTCCATATTTACAATTCCAACACCTATTTTTCAGAACACAATTTCTAAAATCCGTTATCCTTCTGCATGGAAAACCTAATCATAAACAACCTCCAAACCTTATTCATATCACCTTTCCTTACCTTTGAACAATACCAAGTCATATGTAACTGGCCGGAGAAATACAACACCACATCCTCCAAAACCCATAGCCAAAATGGTCTCAATGCACCGTAAAGACAATTGCACCTCTTCCTTTGAAATAAAAATATAAGGGCAGAACTGTTATTTGAAAAGTTAATGGTGCAGGAAGCAATTGACTGCGTGCAGGAAGTGGTGCCAGAAAAAAAAAAAAAAAAAAAAAAGGAGGAAAATACATTTTGGGAACATTAACAAAAGGCATTTGCTATTGACACTCTCTCGAACTACTTATACTTCAGTTGTCATTTTTATATTTAAATTTTCGTCCATGATATTAGATAATTCATTTTTATAATTTAGAATTTTCAGTTTTAGATATATTTGACCTGTAGTCTTCTTTTCTTTAATTTATCGAATATAATATTTTCATGATAATGATTTATTATATAATTGAAATTAGATATATATCACTCGAATAATCAAAATAATGATTTATTAAGTTAAAAAATATGACGATTTAAAATTTTTCTCCTTTTTTTAAGAGCTTATTTTTTTTTTAATTTTTTTCTAAACTCTTTTTCTTCTGTTATAAAATTTATTTTTCTTATAAATTATTTCATTTCTTCTTAAGTTTTTTTTATCTCACAAGAGGATAGGATAAAAATTTTTCTCATGCATACCATTAACTTAAGCCAATTCAATATTTTTAATTTTATTTTAATTATAATTATAAAGTCGTATTATATTTGTTATCATAAAGACATAACATATTTTTGATAACTGAAGTAGTTATAGACACTTTTTTATCTTCAGTTACTTGATGGTCTTCAAAAAATTTCTCAACCTTCGAATCTAAATATTCTTCAATATTTTTATAATTTTCTTTTTTTATATATAATTTCTTATTATGTTTGATCTTATTATTTTTTTTCTTTTGTTTCGTGAGTTCAGCAAACATGTTTTTAATCTCATTTTCTTTTCTTTTTCAGATTATGAAATCATGTTTGTCATTTTTTTCACTCAATTTTGCAAACAACTTGTAACTTAAAAGCTAAATCTCAACTCCAAATTAACTAGCAAGCGTATATCAAGTTTAAGAAAGAAAAAACTCATGGAATAAGACTAATAACCTTATGGTCTGCACTTACAAATTTTAGAAAGAAAATTTCTAAAATTTGCCCATGAACTAAAAATAAACAAGAACTCAAATAAAAAATAAATAAAAAAATACACAATTCAATTTTCGTATTATAAACTTAAGAAAATGGTAAGAAAAATTTAAGACAACATATAAGAGAATTATGAACAAGCGATTAAGAAAATTAATATGACATATAAAAAACATATAAAACAACATGAAAAGATTAAGAAAATTAAAACTAAATAAAACATATAAAAAATACAAAATATGACATAAGAAACTAACATGCAATAAAGTTTTCCTAGACATATATAATTTACATAACTAGTTTAAGAAAATTAAAACAAGTAATTGAATCAATTAAGAAGAAAATTAGCCATAGAATATATAATGAAAGTGAACTAACCTAAACTTAAAAGAAAACATCAACAAGACAAAACATTAAAATAACAAGAAAAGAATAATTTATCTCTTGAAAACCTCCAAGCTAATTGTGATGCTAACAGATAGGAAAACAACATTCTCTCTATATAATAGAATACAAAAGATTCCGATACAACTACTTATAATAAAATATAAATTTTAATACAAATTAATAAAGTTATAGAAATTAATATAATATAATTACTTTATATATATACTATTATTTTAATATGAATTTATTAATACTTTTTAACAATATTTATAATAATAAAACTTGTAATTGCATATGTTTTCTAGTTAAAAAAGTGAAGATGCATCTATATTCGTGTTTCTACTAATAGAAACTATATAATTAGACATTACATATAATTATTATTTTGTTATATTATAAATAAATGTTATATATATAATTCGATATTCTGTTTAGTTTATTGTTTAAACTGGTTTAATTTGTTAATTGATTACTATTAGTCTTTTCTATATATCATAGCTGTTTATTTGTTTTTAATACATAAGAGAAAACAAATTCAACGTACTGTCTATCAGTGGAACAAAAACAACAAAACACAGTAGGACCTAATTAAAAATTAAATAAAATTTCATGGACTTTATTAAAATAATAATTCAAGTATCTAGTTAAAAATTAGAAAAAAGTTAAAGACCAACAAATTAATTTTGCTAAAAAATTTGACCCAACCTATAAATTATTAATTACATTTAATAAAATTTGACATAATTATTAATTATGTTTATTTTAATAATCTATATTTTAAATTTCTTACAAACATGAATTTGGATGGATCCAGGAAATCGTCCTGTATAAAACGTAGAAAACAAAGAATTACAAACTAAGAATGAAGCATAGATAGACAGAGGTATAATTTTGTGCATTTTAATTTCTCTTCTTCTTCTTCTCTTTCTTTTTCTTCTTATTATTATTGTTTTGCTTTGATGATTTTATGATGCCCTTTTTTCTTGAACACCCTCAACTGGGAATTTCAGTTTTTATCGCTTTTCAATTTGATTTTCCAAACCCAAATAAACCTCTTCCCTTCGTAATTCGTCACTTTTTTTTAATATGTTTTCGTCAATTCTTGCTTGTTCTTGTTGAAGGTTGCATCTTTCTTTTCAATATTGAAATTTTTTATTATGGGGTATGGAGCAGGCGAGACGAAGTGAAATTTGTTGCTGGAAAGAGTTGGAATTTACTGTCTGTGGTGGTCAGAGTTGCTTCAGTGATTGCTTCCCTGGTATTTTCTTGTGTCCAATCACAATTTTACCCTTACATTCAAGAATGCCAAGATGTAAAAGTTGGAGGCATTTGATTGTAAGCACTTACAGATCTTTGGTTGAGCAATTACAGGTTAACTGGTTTCGTTCAAAACCTGTAGAACCATAAAATTATGATAAGAAATAAATCTGCTATCAACTTATGATTAGTTATTGGAAGCTTAATCTCTAAGTTATATGAGCATTTTGGTTGTTAGGTAAACTAGATAAATTGCCTTAAAATTGTTTTTCACTGATTAGTCTGTTTGAACTTTGAAGGGTCATCAAAATCTTGGACGTAGTTGGGACTGGTGGTGGATGAAAACCTACCTTGCAGAATTTGGAGGACTTACTCATAATAAGATAAATCTCAGGTACATAAATTTACAAAGGTTATGAAATAGAAACCCAAGTAACCAGGTTAGCTGTGCTACACTAAAAATCTGATTCTAGTTTAGGGTTTAGACGCCGAATATATGTGATATTATCAAGAAAATGGGATCGGAAAGGACTGAACTGTAGAACTGTGTTTGTTTCTTGTTTCTTGATTTGAAGTATGTACTATGCTTTTGATTGAAAAGGGTGCGTTTAGGAAAAACTCAGTTTTTGTTGGTTTATTTATCAAGACACTTACACCATTAACACACTCAGTCATTGTAGAACATGTATGAAGACAATTACAATATATTTTTTTGCATCTGATAGTATGAGTTCAATTTCCTCCCACTACTTTCATTCCCCAGTTTCTAACTTGTAAGCATTACAGAATCTGATTAATTCATTTAAAGTAATAACAATAAGTTTTACTTGTCTGTTTCAACAGAAATCACTTGTGGCCCTTCACTTTCTCTACCTTGATTAACTGAGGTTATTGAGTGCAAATGTTGGAAGGTTCACCGTCATCTCATATGAGTTCATCTGGTTCAATATATCCAAATTCAAGGATTGGAAATAGTGCATCCCCCAATGGTGGGGCCTCTCCTTCTTTTACCCTGCCTAGTGCAGACACAAATGTAAATGATGACACAGACTTGCTCTCAGTAACATGGAATCAGGACTATCGTTGCTTTGCTGCTGGAACAAGTCATGGTTTTCGCATTTATAATTGTAAACCTTGCAAAGAAACTTTCAGACGTGATATGAAAAGTGGCGGTTTTAAAATTGTAGAGATGCTATTCCGCTGCAATATTCTAGCTCTTGTTGGTGCTGTAGCTAATTCACACTATCCACCAAATAAAGTTTTGATATGGGATGATCATCAGAGCAGGTGCATGGGTGAATTTACATTTAGGTCGGAAGTTCGAGGAGTGAAATTAAGACGTGATCGAATTGTGATTATTCTTGAGCACAAGATATATGTTCATAACTTTTCAGATTTGAAGCTTCTTCATCAGATTGAGACTCTGGCAAATCCTAGAGGGCTGTGCTGTCTTTCACACCATTCAAATACATTTGTTTTAGCTTGTCCAGGTTTAAACAAAGGACAAGTTCGAGTTGAACACTTTGGACTGAACGTGACTAAATTAATCAGTGCTCATGATTCTCAAATTGCATGTTTAACTCTGACATTGGATGGGCTCCTTCTTGCAACTGCCAGTATAACGGGCACTTTAATTAGAATCTTCAATACAATGGACGGAACTCAATTGCAAGAAGTAGGTTACTACAGTGTGGATTGTATTATTGTGTCAAATCATTATTAATTTGTTATGTCTAACTTTCTGTTTTGTACTTTCCTTTTAAGAGCATTTTAAAATGATTTTTCTTTTCCATCTCTGTACTGTTGTGAACCATTTTTTTTTTTTGTTTTGTTTGCACACTCCCACTTGATCATTCATAAATATGACAAAAGGATATACCAGTTTCCTTGGCAGCCTTGGATGTCTCATTACGATAATAACGTTTTAGCATGGTTTATAGTTAATCCTTTTACTGTCCTTATAAAAAGCTTTAACACCATGATTTGTGTTGTCCACAAAAAATCCAAAAGTTATATCCTTTTTTCGGTAGGAATTGATTTGATTATTTTTTTTTATCAAATTTCCTCCTTTGTTTTCATGCTCTATGATGCATTTACTCTTGCATGTAGGTAAGAAGAGGGGCAGATAGAGCTGAAATCAACAGTATAGCCTTTTCTCCAAATGTTCAGTGGTTGGCAGCATCAAGTGACAAAGGCACTGTTCATGTATTCAGATTGAGAGTGAGAGTATCTGGGGAGGATAGTTTGAATCAGCCAAATGTTGCTCAAGGGCCTTCACTGTTTCATCAGAATTCTTCTACTTCTTTGGATCCATTGATTTCTCCAAATACTGGTGCCAATCCAAATTCAGCGTTTTCTTTCATGAGAGGTAGCATAAATTTTCTTAAGTATAATGCTGTGAGCGGTTGGAATCATCATAATTTAGTGATTCAATCATTTTATTTAGTTTATCCATTTGAATAGTTATCGAGGGAGTTACATTGTGTGTTTGATTTTTAAATGGTAATTTATATAAATCAGAGATCTTGACTGAATTATTCAATTCGGTTCAAATCATGTATCTGAAGTCTACTATTTTTGTAGAAGTGCAGGTATAAAACGTGATAATACATTGATTTAAAAGAATCACCACCCTCTCTAACCCCACGAGTTCTGTGTGCATTCTTGCCCTGTTCTGATTGTTTATTCCTATATAACACAAAATGCCAATTTCTTCATCTCCATTAAATTTCCGTATGGATTTGCTCAGGGATATATTTTCTGAACACTAAATCTAATCAATGGCTCAGCACTTTAGTTGTGCTTGTTTTGGTTCGTACATAGCAGTTGTTGACGAGGCATTACCCTTTTAACAATCAAGTCTTTTCAAATCATTATTGTATTATCATGATCTTTTCTACAGGAACCCATATCTTTTAAGGATATGGGGTCTCGGTTCTGTAAATCTGTTCATGGTTCTGAAACCTTTAAGTTGAGATAGTTTGCACGATATTCATTGTGCATGATTTTTTGTATGCTTATGATTCTTCCTTCATATGTTGTAGGACTTTTACCAAAATATTTTAGCTCAGAATGGTCATTTGCACAGTTCCGCTTGCCCCAAAGCACCCATTTAATTGTGGCATTTGGATCTGAGAACGAAGTCATAATTGTTGGCATGAATGGGAGGTATGTGTACTATTATTGTGCCTACTAGTTGTGTATGCTCCACCACCGCCCTTTTTTTTCTGAAATTGAGTCGTTGATGTTTAATTAAATAAAGTTAAGATAAACATAATATCTTAGTGATGCGTGCTGTTGAGATTAATGGCTAAGTTAGGTAATATGTAGCGGTGGTCCAGGTAAGATATGTAATTTTATCACTGAATAACCTTTTGTAAAAGGCAAATTTTATAAACTTATCATGGAATAGTCTGAACTTACTTTGGTGTTTGTGCATATTAGATGAAAGATAAAGTAGACATTTAAGTTCTACCTTAATAGTTGATATTTACTATTTTGAAAGTATATTGTTTGTTAAAAGGGTGAGCCTTGGCACGACCTTAAGGTTGCTGCCTGGTAACAGGATTGGATCTTGAAACAAATCTCTCCACTTGGAGGGGTAAGCTTGCGTACTTGTTACATCTACCCTTCCCATTTACTCCGCCAGGTGGGAAATATCATGCATGACTATAAATTTCTATGAAATTCTACGATAAAATATTTAATGGAGTTAATGGAGGAAGCTTCAGGAGTTGCATCTGTACAATTATTGTTTCTGTGTAATTTGTTTCCACACACTGCTCCTGTTCATGCTGACGTTGATTTCATTTGCCTCAAAAAGAGATATGTAAATGTATAACAATATATTCCGTGTATGTCACTTCTCTATCACTCCCTTATAGCCTGGTCTAAATCACTTAAAGGAACTTAGTTCTCATGATTCTCGTCAACCTTACAAGCCCTGATCCCTTTCTTTTTTTTTTTTTTTTTTTTGTATCAGCTTTATTTAGTTCTCTTCATTCTTGTTGACTTCACTCACAGCCTTTTCTCTCTTGTGTTCTTTGATATCAGTTTCTACAGATGCAGCTTTGATATAGTACAAGGGGGAGAGATGGTTCAGCAGGAGTATGTTCGTTTCCTAAAATTTGAAAATAGGCCATAAACAATTTCTAGTTTCTCAACATCTTTGTCAAGCAACAGCTCTCTTCAAGCCCTGTAAATATGTTCCAGCACCAGGCAATAAACTGTTCTCATGTGTAAAAATGTTTTCCTGGTATTGGAGGATCTGGAGATACTTTGTTGAATACCTTGTATATTTTGGGGAACAAATTAAATTGAAAAGGAGAAAGCAGCAGCTGCATCACAAATAAATCACTTAGTGGATATCTCTTTTATATCACAGTCCCGTGGATGTTTTGTTGGAAGTACATTGTCATGTTACATGGGTACATTACATTCACGTCATGTGTATCAGCTCAGGTTGTGTTTGGAACTCCTCAATGGTATTCCATTAACTTGGATTAGGTCTGAGCTTACATTACATACACTGAAATTGTGAAAACTTCATACTATCATTCCTTCTGTACAGTGTCAAAGTAACATGAATAGGTTAATTTTCATTTGGTTTTAGTTTAACATGCTTCACTTGTTAGTTTTTATACTTAAAAGTCATCCAATTTAATTCTCGCATATATTATTTCTTGTTATAGTGATTAAAATGGATAATTTAAGTATAGAGAATAAAAGGTAAAGTTGAACAACTATACGGATCAAATGAATAATTAATTGTATAAATTAATTACATTGATAGTCCTATTCTTCAACAAAGAAAAAGTGAAAATAAAAGAAAATGTCATGATGGGGAAAAAGAAAAAAACCATCCTCAACGTAGATAGATCTTCCATTCTGGGGAAAAAAATAGTTGCTTTGTCGGTCTTTTGAAAATGAGGTTGTAGAATAATCAACACAGTCGGTATAACTAGAGAACCACATTTTCATAATTATGTAATTCATTAGTTATAATTTTATTTGGCAGGTTAATTTTTTCAAGTCTTTATACCACGCATCATCTCTAAGCAAACATAACTTCTTTCTTGGTTAAAGACCCGTTGCTTAGTAATTATCTCTTGTATATACAATCTTCAATTCAACTTTAACTCAATCATTTAGTGGTAAAAGTAGAAGGAAAAGGGGAATAGATTGTAAGTTTAAATTCATGCAAACAAAAATTAAGTAACATTTATAGATAAAAAAATCTTAACACAATACCATTGTTTTACTAAATCAACTTGTTGAAGATGTTCTAAATCAGTTGTCACCATCACTTGTAATCACTAAAAGAGCAATTATAGTCTTGAGCGTGTAAGATGAAAAAGGAATCTTCAGGATTTTGAGATTTTGATCAGTTTACTACAGTATTACTGTCACCATGTTATTATATGGTAGAAATAAAGTATCATGTTATTAGTAGGATATGGCAGCTGTCACAAGACAATGAGAAGCATAGGGAATGATTACTACACAAATTTTGCAACACACCAAATACAGCATAAAATGAATCAAAGTTTTTGTTTCATAGAAGAAAAATTAAATCTCTATTTATCAATAAGTAAACAGTTTTGAAACATAGTACAGAAATGATCATTTAAGCAAGGTAAAGGGCTTCAAGGGTAACATTTTGTGTACACAATTTTGGCAATTATTTCTTCTTTTTGTTTGTTTCGGTATATAGCATAATTTTGGTAAGGTCACAGCTTAGATCTCGTATGTTTCTCATCGAAAACAATCATCACCTTCCCAATAACTTTCCTATCTTTGATGGCAGAAAAGGCAAGGTTGGCCTGCAAAGATAAGCAATTTTTACAAAATTGTATTGAAAATCTTGAAGCAGAGATGAACGATGAGGAAAATGATACAGATTTCTAAACATATATACCAATTTCTCATGAAAATACATGTAACTGATCATTTCAACCAATGTATGAAAATTATTTAATTGTGATGTATAAAAAGCGTATTTTTTTTCATAATCACCCAATTAGGAAGTTATTTAACTGTCCAGACTTACTTTTCTTTTCTTTTTCTATTTTCAGTAAATTCTTTCCTAAGATCTTTTCTCCATTCTATTGATATCATAAATACTTTTCCAATATTCATTGCATAGATGTGCTGATTTATTTAAAAGAAGACCCTTGTAATTGTCAATTTGGTCCAGAACAGGTAATGAAGAAAAGGTTCCTAACTAAGATTTTTCATATATTCTGTAATCCGTATGATACTAGGAAGAAATCAAACAAATCCTTTATTTTACCTCCTCTCTTGACTTTAGTCTAGCCAATGCTTTTTATAGACTTAACCTTAAACTAAATGACCCCAGTGACTAAGTCTCTTTTTGAATAATTATACAATAATCTCTGATGGTGTCTTAGTATATCACCTAGGCAAAATGACAATACAACAACTTCAGTGAGAAAGGGTAGAGCATTAAGCCACAATAGTGATGGATAGATGACAACCATTGCCACTCCATGAGGAAGGTTAAACTGAATTCACCTTTGACTAATTATGGCCAATAAACATGCTGATTTAGGTATGGTAAAAGTGAAAATCTAAAAAAAAAAAAAAAAAACACTTCCCTTGTTACAACAGTAGTAAAATCTCTTTAAATGAAGTCTCAGAATGTTTAAAGAACTAGAGAAGAGAGAGACACACACACACAAATTAGTAGAAATGTTATAACAAAGAAATTCCTGACCTGTGAAAGGGGGTACGAGTGAGATATATGGATTGAAATCAAGCCTTTTGCCAACCAAGATAGTAGCTCCTTGACAGAATCTTCAAGAACACCTGGGCGGTGTATTTTATAGCTACCCCAGTAAAGGCCATGCACTGTCCAATTCTGGTATAATAATTTTAAATAAAAGCAATCATAACCCAGAAATAATAACCAACAATTTATACCATCTATGGCAGAACTAATGTAAATATGTAATGTAGGAAGCAAAACTCAAGAAATAAGTATAAAGATCCAAAGTTCTTACTTGTTCCATTTGATGTTGATATATGTAGTATTTTCAGGCATAAAGATTGTGGTAGTGATTTAATCAACTTTAGTAAAGTACAACTTACATTAACTGTGTCTTTATTTATCTTAAAGATATTATAGATTATTTTTAAAAATTACAAAAAAAATTCTTGAAATTACAAGTTCAAACTGGTTTTGGGCCAGTTTAATTGATTATGAAAATGTCCAGTCTTTTAGTGTTAACAAACCAACCACCAGATCAATTCCTAGTCAAGTCAGACTGGGCAATCTGGCTGAGTTTCAAAATTATGATAATAGATATATCATATAATATATAACTACAGCACACCTTTTTAGGGTTATACTATAAAATATAATAGCAAATTCTTGAATTTCATAGAAATAATTTCCCACGTCAAAAGGGTGGTGGGGAGACTCAATCCATGGGTAATATTGTGCATCATACTAGACAGATGGAGCATCCTCATTAATATATGTAAATAATTTATATATACAATTATGCACTGTTAATGAAAAGGCCTAGGCAAACTAAAATTTTTGTCTACATGATGATAGGTTACAAAACAAGGTATTTGCAAGCTAATGAAACGATTATTAAATCACAAGGAAGCAAAGATTTGTGAGTAATGCACAAATTGGGCACATTTATTTGTTTGGGATGCCTTTTGGTTTGCTAAAAGCAGAAGCAGCATTCGTAATAACAACAAATAAGAGATTGAATTTAAATCAATGTGGCAGCCAATTTTCCGGCACAATGTGATTGATTTCAAATTTTAAATTTGTGTATTGCACAATGTGAAAACAAATTTAAAGTTTATGTGAATAAAGCATAATCAGATTAAGCAACAAAGCATAACACAGTTTAGTGATCAAGCAAAGTAGGTTAGACAAGATAAATTCATTTTCTGAAACTTAATTTTCACCATACCTTAACAAGAGCTATGTTAACAGGGATGACAGGAATTTCACCACTCGCAAACCCAATTATGAGAATGTTAGCTCCCCATTTTAAAAGCCGCAAAGATTCTTTAGTGAGTTTACCTCCAACCGGGTCATAAAGGACATCAACCCCCTTAAGCCTTCTAGTCTGAAGGAACTTCTTCACACTCTCAGTAACATTTTCATTACCCAAGTCCACCACATGATCAACACAAAGAGATTTCAAAAGTTGCACCTTTTCAGCTCCCCTGATACCAGACCACATAACTGTTAAATGTTAGATCGGCCAAAATCACAATAAAATATCAGCGAATGTGATTTTGGATAAATGTTCATATGTTTGATCCCTGCATGAAAAATTGATTCTAAATCCAAAATTGATTTTGATTTTAAGGCTCTTTTGCTTTGGATAAAACATGTTTACACTGAATTTACAGGTAACATCCTTTTAGATTAGCCACATCCAAACATAAACTCCTTTCACTTCAAAATCAATTTTAACCAACTAATGTGTTTGGATTCCCATCAAGCTTGTTCGGAGGTGGATCACTTACCATGTATTTGACTCTATGTCTTTCCTATGAACTTGAGTTTTTGACGTAAATGTTAGGAATGCTAACCAAAAAGGAACAAAATCAATTTTATCATGAATTAGTTTTGCAAAGATTCATCCAAATACACACTCAAGGTGTATTTTGTAGGTGAGAATTAGGGGGAAAGGTGATTAGAAATAAGCTGGACAGTATGGAGGAAGAAAAATAAAGTGAAAATAATTTTAAAAATAATGGAATTCATTGTACAATTTCTGATCTATTTCTACTTATATTTTTGTCTCTCTTCATCTCTTCTTTGTTTTTTTTTTTTTTTTTTTCTTAATACCTT
>Ga0209700_100922_pt1 | contig 59128 bp, 37 predicted proteins | sample SiratroredBW_FD_187528 | JGI IMG/M metagenome (GOLD analysis project Ga0209700, IMG submission 187528) | Root nodule microbial communities of legume samples collected from California, USA - Siratro red BW (SPAdes) (version 2) | ecosystem: Host-associated > Plants > Roots > Nodule | place: USA...
CTAGATTTTTCTCAGTTAGTTATAACCGTTATTTGAAAATCAGTTTTTGCCTTTATTAATTTTTCAAATGTTTTATTTATTTAGAAAAATTATTAAGGAGCCCTTCTTTGATTGAGATCATAACCATAACCAACTTGTACTTCAAACTTACTCCCACAACACACATTTCTAGATCCTAAGTCTTCAAACTTCAAGAAATCTTCATCCATCCTTCACATGATCTAGAGCATCTTCACTTGGTTGAATTCATCAAATCACTGCAGTAGTCCACTGGTGCTAACACAACCAATGTCTCAGCCAAATCATGGTTATGCAAACCACATACAACTTTCAAAACCCAACCTTCTCCACCTTTTATTGGTTTGCCACGCAATCTGAATGGACAGTCACACTTTCTTGTGCCGGTTATAGTCACCTCTAAATCAGATCTATACTTTCTATATTTTCCACTTCTTTCACATCCCAACAACACAAATGTCTTCCTACCTTGTGCTCCAGTTGCTATGTCGGATCTAAGTATGACAACAACAAAGCCAAGACCAAATGCAACCTTCCGAACCTATTGAAGTAACTCATCTCGTGACCCAAATAGTTCATCAGTTGTAAAATCAACCGTGCGGTCTTGTTCCCGAACCACTAAACAACTATCAGAAAGTTTATTTACTTCCTCTGAAGATCTGTAAAGACTATCCATACCTGCAACACAACATTTCAGAACACCATCACAACATTTCAGAACATCATCTCAGAAAAAAAAAATTTAACAAATATCATAAACCGGACGTATGCCATCTTATTTGTAATTGTTAAGTTCATTTGTAAACCGGATGAAACGTATCCGATTTACAAATTTGCAAACCGGATGGACCCACCCCACTGGCCATCCGGTTTACAAATGAACTCAATAATTACACAACGGATGAATGGGCATCCGATTTGCAAATTGTACATCGGATGCCACCTCCCCATTTCACATCCGATTCATAATTTACAAACTGGATGACCATCCATCCGGTTTACAACTCCTAAAATTTATCTAAACCGGATGACGTTCAATCGGATGACGTTCATCCGGATGACCTACCTATGGCGAAAATATACCGAAATCCTAAAATCTTACCTCTCCGTCGTTCTTCATTGTCGATCAACACTTCTGGCAAGTCCAAAAAGCTTTTCCACAGTTTAATCTACCTATAAACTTTCAAAAAATTGCTTCGTCTATAAACAATTGCAGAGAGATTTTACACTGTAGGCGTACTGTAGCACGATCAAATGACACTGTTCAAACGTTCAGTTTCTATTTTAAATACCATAAGGTTATTTACGTCATTTCAACAGGGATAATTTTGATATTTTTAAAATTTATGGAGGTGAAGAACGAGGGTATTGGGGTGCTGAAAGAATTCGTCAAAATTTAAAGTTGGACTTGTGGACTACCTTTCGGCCTTTTTTTGGGTACCTTTACAGCTTTAATTTTTTTTCAATCTTAATTATTTTGTGTAATATTGAACTAACTTAATGTAGATTATTATTTATTTTCTATAATATATGTGTAGAAGCTTGGAAATACACTACCCGAATTTTCGAACTTATTTTTCTTAAATATTTAATAAATAAAAATTATTTCTTATTTATATGTAATAATCATATATTTGTAAATATATATATATATATATATATATATATATATATATATATATATATATATATATATATATATAGAAATAACATTATAAATATATTATATTGATTCTTTTAGGAAATAACATTTAAAAAGAATAAATTTCAATTTTATTTTTAAATATAGTTATATTTAGTTTCATATTTAATTTTAAAACGATTACTATTTACATAAGATAAATATATAAAAAACGTAAACATTCATTATTATTTTTTATTTATTAGATATATAAATAAAAAATATAAGTGATATGAACAATTTAATTTTTAAATTAATTAATTAAATTATGCATTACATATTATTTAATATTTTTTTTACATTTTACACTAAACATTGGTAGTACTTTTCTTAGATTTGTCCTATCTTTTATTTATTTTCATTCTCATAATCAAAATAGTTTTGGTAGTGTTCCTATTTAAATAATGTTAGATTTTTCTTTCATTTGAAAATACTATTTTATTATTGTTTAGGTTATTTTCTTCTTGAGATAATGACTTAGGTTTTTATGTATTTAGTTTTTTGGAGGTGTGAAGTATTTGTAAAGATGTTTTAACGATTAAGTTAGTATGTAACATTCCAAAAATAACATGCATAAAGCTAAGCATTCTACTAATTATTATTAAGATTCATCAACATACAGTAATCCTTTAAACTAAAGTATTTAAAAATTTACTTTCAGAATTCTACTAAAACATAATTACAAAATATCTCCCAATTGTTTTTCAAATTTAGCTTATGCCTAAAAGCACCACTCATTCCAAATGATCCTCCACAGACCCATCTGCAACGCCATCTGCTCCCGTGTCAAAAACACGATCATTGCAGACAGATATAAAAAAAAACACAAGTACAACAAAACAAAGGGTAAGCTAACCAAATTTTTAATAATACTTGAGTATTTCAATTCAAACACAAATATTAACACCACTCAAGTCTTTCACTCAGTTACATGCACCAACACAATATAAGATACTGACACACTACAAACTTGACTCTACTTCCGGAAGACTCGTGCATTAAATAGACCTCGAGATATGCACCTGTCATACATCTCCACGCTGTGAACTCACACAGCCTCCACACAAATGAATCATCAATCATGTATGACAAGGTTAGTCCCCCTGAGACTTTCTTGACCATCTATGTTTCAAGCTGCAGTCACCCAGTTCAGACCTCCTTCGACTCTCACCACCTAGTAATAATCGTCTATTTGATTCATACTACTAGTAGAGTCAGGATATCAATCGTTCACTTGATCCTTAGACAATGCACTTTCTAACTAACCTAGACACGAGTGTTTTCTTTCCTGAAAACACTATGCCTAGGCCTTGACTAACTTCATCAATACTCTATCAATATCACATCATAACATAGATCTCTACTAATTCATTCATTCACTTTTCAATCTCAATCTCAATCTAAAAAAAATGAAAGACATTCCTAAATTATCAATACAATTAAATTTGAATTATCAATTAATTTATCTTGTTAAATCCATACATTGCATTACCAAAGAATCAATCAATCAAAACAGAAAGCCCAAAAAAAAAAATTGGATTTAGCTTGAGCGAAAATTTCTAGCTTGAGTGAGAATCCCTCTCGCTTGAGCGAAAATATTCTCGCTTGAGCAAAATTGGTCCAGAGAGCAAGGGTCATTTTCGCCTTGGCGAACATACCCTCGCTTAGGCGAAAATACTTTCTCGTCAGGGCGAAACACCTCTCGCCTGGGCGAAATTGGACCCGAGAGCACCTCTCAAGTTTCCAAGCGACTTCGCCTAGGCGAGATTGCCTAGCCTGAGCGAAAAATGTAGAAAAATCAGCAATATCCACTACATCAGAGTTACCATGCATGCCTCAGATGACTAAATTGGGTGAAAATCAAGCAACATACACGATGAATGATCTATCCTAACACAGATTATCTATTCAACAAATCAACATATCATCAATTTTCACACAACTATCTTATACATGCAACATTCAATTCAACATTAATGTAAGATTTCAGACCTGCAAGAAACTTTACCAGATACAAATTGTACAACTACTACAATCATTAACTTCTTTATTCAAGACTTAAATTTGTAACTCAAAACAATCACTAAGGTTAGCTTCCCTTACTTGAATTGCAGTTGAAATTCTCTATAACAATCCCAATAGTCTAAGGTCCTCAAGAACTCGAATCTGCATCCAAGGACCTCTGATCAACGATCAGACTAACAGACTAGGAAGCTGAGCTCACAGAGGCACCGTCTCATGGCTCAGAGGCCACATGCAAGCTCAGTAAGTAGAGGAGAGTGAAAACCTAAAACTGACTCTAAGGAAAGGGGCAGAAAACGAACTTACTCTATTGGAGATTCTGATCGGGTAGACTTGCTCTGTTTTCTGCCACGAGTCCAATGGTGGGCTCCGCTCGAGAAACTGATGGATGACAGACGCGAAGTCTTAGAGAGAAGTCAGAGAAGAGGGAGGTAAGAGGTTTTAGAAAGATGATGACTCAAGTAGGAGTGAGACTTGATTACTAACTTTTCCTATAAATATGTGTTTTTAGTTTAATAATATAATAATCAGGTACTCATTCCACTTTTACCACTTCTATTCAGATGACAGATTTTCTAGGTTGTTACATAGTATATCTTTTACTGAACAAATTCTCAAAGTTTCAATCATCTTACATGTGAAGTAATGTCCTATTCATTCTATTTTGTAAAGAACTTTTATCCATGAATTTTATAAAGCCTCGGTTCTTTCATGTCCATTATTGAATGGGATAATGGGATGATAATACTAAGGGTAGTAATCTATATTAATTACTAATTATTTGGATTAGTAACGGTTCCATGTCCGACCTAGCTCAATGACCAAACATGCCTTATATCTGAGATGACAAGCTTTTTCAAGTTGTTATTCTCCTTCATAGATGATCTCAATTTATCATAAATTATTCGGTTTTTTCAACATTCTAAAATGTCGTGATAATCAATATGATTTTACATTGTTCACGAAATAACTTTTAATTCTTTTTTACTTAAATATTTTATTCTTACAATTATTTCATCTTCGCTATCATAATTTTTCAAATAAAAATATTGTTATAAAATCTCATTTCTTATCCTAATATTAGATCATTAAGAAATATTACATTTTTCACTTAAAAATATTGGACAAATCTATAAAAAAATAACTATTAGACAATGTTAATATTCTAATTTTATTATTTTTTCCAATCTTTATAATTTAATGTAGTTCAACCTTCTGTTAAAGATCGCTAAATATAGAATTGTTGGATGATAACATCTGAAAGTAATAATAAGATCATGTTACTAGCATTCTTGATTAGTATACATGGTTATACTTGGAAGATTGTTTCCTGTACCAAACCGGGGTTCAAATGCTGGTAACAGATAAAGATAACAAAATCATCAAAATATTATAAAGATTCAATATTATTGGTATGTTTAGGAAGACCAATAAACTATTTACTAACTTTATTCAACTAATTATTAGCTTACAAACTAGTTTAACCAAGACAATAATATTTGATAAATATCTCAAAATAATTCATTTTAAGAGTTTATAACTTATGAGTTAAGTTATTCATATAATTTTTAGCCTATTTTAATTTTTTCCAATATGATTCATTATATTTTAATACATTTCATTATTATCTTCAATTTTTTTACCTACTCCTCCCTATCTAATTTTATTTTATAGTTAATTATTGTACCATTTTTAATATTTATTTGGTTGCTTTTTTAATTTATTATGTAACTCAAATTTAAAAAAAAGATTTAACAATATAACTTGAAGTAACAAATATTTCATTACATGATGTTATGTGAAGATCATACATGATAAAAATTGTAAAGAAATCAATGTAATAACAATTTTAATTATGATGAGTACAAAATTTAAATTTCTAAAAAATAAATAGTTGCAATAAGTTCTCCATATAAAAAATATACAATTTAAACAAAACAAATAAAAATACTAAAAAATTTAATAAAACAATAATTATTTTAAAAACTTTAAAATTATATTTCATGACAATATATTTTTCTCAGAAACATAAATTTCATTTATATAATAAATGTAACAATAATTTATTCACACACATACACTTTTTCCAATTTTAAGTTCAAATATCTCAAGAACTTCATAATCTTCAATATTATTCAATCTCAACCATGAATCAAAAACAAATAATTTATCTTAACTCCACAAAAGGTATTACAAAAGAATTAACAATTAAATCTGGACAAATTAAGTTTTTTAGCTTGAGCGAGAATATTTTAGCATGAGTGAGAATCCTCTTGCTTGAGCAAAAATTTCCTTGCTCTGGTGAAATAGATAACAGGTCCAGTCTCAGTACTATTTTTGCTTGAGCACTGATGATCAAAGATTTATACATTCAAGTCTTCTATCTTAGGGTTCTGTTTGAAGATAACTAGTTAGTGTAAAACATTCAACTAACTTCCCTTACCTGGCTTAAGCATAGCACTCTTCAAAAGGGCTTTCAAACCTACATAGGATCTCCTAACCTACACCACAGAGCTCTAATCTAAGATCAAGTTATTATAATACTACGATCATGAAATAAGAGAGACCTATCACTTATGTATTAGATGTCACATGCATCTAGATTGTTACTGTAGCTAAGAACACTTGAAAATTGACTCAAAGAAAATGAACATTGACTCAAAGAAAATGAACAGAAAATGAACTTACTTTGTTCAAGAATATAATTAGACATTCTTGCTCTACTGAACTTCAGGAGTTTAAGAGTGACCTCTGATCGGTAGTCTGGCACGTGAGGCTATAATTCTAGAGAGATACAGAAGGAAAAAAAATCCTATTATAGAGAGACGAGGGTTTTATAAGACTAAAACCTAAAAAACAAACTACTTCCCAAATTTCATCAAATACTATACATTTCAATTTACACATTTCATATCATCATTTTGTCATAACCTATCTAATATAGTTCAAAACACATTCTTTCATTCTATCTGTCTTCAACGTCAGTATCAACATTATATATCAAATACTAAACTACAATCAAGCTTTTCAAACATATCAATACATCATAATAAGTCATTCAATCTTACCTTTATAAAAAATCAACCTATAGATATTACACTACTACATTCAAATATTATTTCAATACTCAATTTAAGTAAACGAATCACATAAAATCAAACAATCAAACTCATTTGGTGCTCAAGCACCAGTTAGACCTGCAAAAAAAAACTTAAGCACTGCTGATCAAAGATTTATACATTCAAGTCTTCTATCTTAGGATTCTATTTGAAGATAGCTAGTTAGTGTAAAACATGCAACTAACTTCCCTTACCTGACTTAAGCATAACACTCTTCAAAAGGGCTTTCAAACCTATATAGTTCACGTAGGATCTCCTAACCTACGCCATATAGCTTTAATCTAAGATCAAATTATACTACTACAATCATGAACTAAGAGAGACCTATCACTGATTTACTACATGTCACATGCATCTAGATTGTTAGTGTAGCTAAGAACACTTGAAAACTGACTCAAATGAAATAAATAGAAAATGAATTTACTTTGTTCAAAAATATAATTAAACATTCTTGCTCTACTCAACGCTAGGAGTTTAGGAGTGACCTCTGATCGTCAGTCTGGCAAATGGGGCTAGAATTCTAGACAGATACAAAAGGAAAAAGAATCCTATCATAGAGAGACGAGGGTTTTTATAAGACTAAAACCTGAATAACTGGTTTTCCTAACTTTTGATTTTAGTAATAAAATGTTCAGATGTCATTTTACTTATACCACTTCTACTCTAAGGTTATTCTCTAAGGGTTTGTTTGGATTTGAAGATGGATTTGAGAGAGTGAAAAATGATGGATTTGAGAAGAAAGTAGATGAAGGTAAGGTTGTTTGGATTAAAGAAAAAATGAATGAGAAATGAAGAGAAAGTTTGTAAGTAATATGATGAATATTATTAATGAAAAGATTTAATAATAAAATTGTAAGATAATATTATAAATAAATTTAAATTAAATAAAAAATTATAATTTTATTATTATTATTATTATTATTATTATTATTATTTGTAAAGAATTTTACTTAAGGTAAAACTTCACAAATCTTAGAACCTATGCGACATTGAAAGCGAAGATTGTTCTCATTTTTCGTATTTAATTATTATTTTATTTTTTTAATTATTTAACTTTCAGTGACTTTCTTAATCGCAGGATAACTACAAATTTGTGATAAGAAACACTCTAAATCTTTACATATTATTACTTTAGAATAAATTGAAACATATTGAAAGATACAAAATAATTGAAACATATTGAAAGATACAAAACTTAAAAAAATACTAAAAATTTAATAATAGTTAATTTACTAAAAGAAAAATCTAAAATTATAATTTCACAATAATATATTTTTCTTAAAACATAAATTTCATTTGTACAATAAAACTATAAAACTTATGCAGCTATTTATATAATTTTACATTCATCAATTATTTGATAAACTATTTTAATTTAATAAGAAAGTTACCAATTATGAGTTATAAGCTAAGCATCTCCATATAAGATAATTATGATGTAAAAACCATCAAACTTTATACTATGATTGTTTTAAGATGAGTATTATTGATGTAGAGAAAAAAGGAAAAAATATATTGATATTTAACAATAAGAGAAGAAATGCTCAAGAAAAATTTGTAAAAGAAAAGATTTATGACATACTCTAACTAATAAGAAGAAAGGAAAAGAAAATATAAATTGATTAATATTTTATAATGGGCCATGATACTTTTATATATAACAAAATTTTAAATCACATTACACCTACCATTTTACCTTTTATTATTTTTTCTTTCTTTATAAATATAAAATTTTATTTTCAAGATAATTATAATATTCTTAAAAATAAGTTGTCATGTAATTATTAGAGTTGTCAAAAAGATTATTTTTTATAATTTTATCCATAATATCAACTTGTGATAATGGATTAAATTATGTAATATAAATAAATGTTTACTTTTTATATATGTAATCATAAACGATTATAATATACAATATAATAAAATAATTAAAAATAAGAAATAATAAAAAATAAATTTATATAATAATAATACAATATAATAAATAATAATATATAATACTTAATTAAAATTAATTATAATAATAAGAAAAATTTAATGTTTTATAAATATCTTATTTTATAATTTTTGAAAATTTATTATATCAATCCAATTAGTTACAAATTTTTCTTATTTTTTTCCCATTTTCCAGTCTCTTTCCTTATCAAGTATTAAATATATAATTTTTACTTATTTGAATATATATATATATATATATATATATATATATATTAATTTATTAAAAATTACACATTTTTAAGGATTCCCGTTGTACAGTCAACCTCTTTTACAAGTTTGTATCTTTCAAAAAGTTTCAATTAATCTGAACTAAAAGAAGTATTTTACTACAATGTTTGATTTAGTAATATCATTCTAATTCCTAATACCCTACATTTTATATCATATTAATATATTTCATTAGCAACGTCTTATAAATATAAATTTTAAATTTATAATCAACAATTCAAAAGAATGTTACTAAAAAAAGAGAAATAAAAGAAAAAGAAAAGTTGGAATGATTCAACTCAAAATTGCGAGGCCTGACCTCTGACTCCACTTTTCAAAATTCTGATTTCTTTTTTGAAATATTGTGGATAGCTCTGAAATGGCAATCAAAGCAAAACCAAAGCAATCATTCACTTTGTATTTCAATTCCTTCTTTCCCTCCACTTTCTGTCATTTCTCTTCTCATTAAGCATTTTTCTTTTCCTTTCAGTTACACTCCTTCCCTCCTTCCTCATCTCATCTGAGTTTTTTCTTTGGCCACCCACCAACAATTCCATTGCCTAAACCATTGTTCAGCATCAAAGTTAGCAGCTTTCACAAGCTATTAGGCTCTTATTCTTGTTCCCTTCAGTGGGTCTTATCACGCGATTTGAATGAAGGGCATTTGGTGAAAGTGGTAGATAGCTATGGTCGCTGAAGCTTGGATTGTGAAGATGGGTAACCAGGTAAGTGCCAATCTCAAACACGCTCTTCTTCTTGAACCTTCTTCAAGGAGAAAGCACAATCCCAAAAGCCAAGATAGTAGCAGTAAAGAAGTAATTGGAATTCTTTCTTTTGAAGTAGCAAACGTAATGTCCAAAACCGTTCATCTTCACAGATCCTTGTCTCATCCCGAGATTGTGAAGCTCAGGAACGAGATTTCCAACTCACAGGGTGTTCAAAACCTGGTTTCCTCCGAAGAGGGTTATCTTCTCGAGCTGGCTCGAGCGGAGAAGCTTGAGGAGTTGAATCGTGTTGCTAGTGTGGTTTCTAGGTTGGGAAGGAAGTGTTCTGAGCCTGCCGTGCAAGGTTTTGAACATGTGTATGGTGACATTGTTAATGGGGTTATAGATGTGAAGGAATTGGGGTTCTTAGTTAAGCATATGGAAGGAATGGTGAGGAAAATGGATAGGTATGTTAGTACCACCAGGAGTTTGTACAGTGAAATGGGGGTCTTGAATGATTTGGAGCAAACAGTAAAGAAGTTTCAGCATAACCAGCATGAGGAGAGCAGAAGGGCGTTTGAGCAGAAGCTCACATGGCAGAGGCAAGATGTGAGGCATCTAAAGGATATTTCACTTTGGAATCAGAGCTTTGACAAGGTTGTTGAGTTGTTGGCCAGAACAGTTTGTACCATTTATGCTAGAATCTGTATAATCTTTGGTGATTCTACGTGGAGGAAGAACACTACTAGTCTTGGTCTTAGTGGAGATTCACCACCCATGCGAAGTGAATGTGGGTTAGTGTCTGGCCAGATTGGTGTTCCTTTGAGCTCTGAGAAGTTGAAAAGCAATCATGGCACGAGAAATGGTCATGGTTATCATTTGGGTTCCACTGCCAGAACTGCTGTGGGAAAAAGGGTAACTGCTAGTAAGCCTCAAATGGATACTAGGAGAGGCGAATTACCATATCTTGAACTTGAAGATTTTGGTTTTCCTTGTGGAACGAGTCCGGGGAAACTTTTCATGGATTGTTTAAGTTTAAGCAGCTCGATTTCGAAATTTGATGATGACAATGATGATTATGTTGTTGATAGTGAGGACCATATTGGTGTTGAGAATAAGGTGAAGAAAAGGGAGCAATTGTACCATTCTGGTGATCTGAATCATGTTCATAGTGGTGTCCCTATCACAGGAGAGCTAAGTTTGTCAAGCTTTGGTCCCCAAAGTAGATTGACACTTTATGCTCCTCCTTCTACACTCGGAGGCTGTGGTCTAGCATTGCACTATGCCAATGTCATAACCGTGATAGAGAAGTTCCTTAGGTATCCACATTTAGTTGGCGAGGAAGCTAGGAATAATCTGTATCAGATGCTACCAACGAGCTTAAGGTTGTCTCTGAAAAGCAAACTTAAGGCCTATGTAAAGAACTTGGCCATATATGATGCCCCTCTTGCTCATGACTGGAAGGTGAGTCTAGATGGGATACTCAAGTGGCTTGCTCCACTGGCCCATAACATGATCAGGTGGCAAAGTGAGAGGAATTTTGAGCAACACCAAATTGTTAGCAGGACATATGTGCTGCTATTTCAGACATTGTATTTCGCTGATAAGGACAAGACAGAGGAAGCTGTGTGTCAACTTCTCATGGGACTCAACTACATATGTCGTTATGAACAACAACAAAACGCCTTGTTGGGTTGCGCAAGTAGTTTTGATTTTGAAAATTGCATGGATTGGCAATTGCAATGTGGCGCTTTTCCCAGTTGAATAGATTCGTAATATAGAAATCCTCAATATGATGAGCATGGAATTCTAAACTTTGTACATTTAGGACTCTTGTTTTTAAAGGCTTGAAATGGGCAAAAAAAGGATCCTACTGAACTTGTAAATATGTTTTTTGTGCAGTTCACTTGAAATATGCTTTGTTTATTTATTTTGGGTACACTGCTTGTATTAAGCTTTATTACAACTGTTATTATTATGAATGACGAAGACTAATATTGATATTCAATTTATCCATGTCTTATTTCTTTGGTTACTGTCTATTTATTTGTGTATTTACTTCAAATCTTGTATTAATTAGTTTTTGTTGTGATTTATTATGATCTGTTCATGCTCCCATTGACATGTTTAGGTGGTTGAAGAAGGTGCTGATTCAGAAAGTGCGCGCTTCTTCGTTGGAGGAGGTGTGTTTGGGTGTGAAAAAAATTTGAATTGTGAAACTTCAAATTTCAAACTTGAAATATTGCTGTGTCAATATTGCCGTACAGGATCATTAAACCTTTAGAAACTAACTAATGCCAATGACTTCGGGCAACTCTTCATTTTTGAACCTGCACCCCGTGGCAAATTCAAAACAACTAAAATGCCTTTGTATTTGTAATTAAATGACTTTTGAAATATATTTTCTGGAATCTACTTTTAGGAAACATATTTCTTAGAAAACATTTCAATTTTATGTTATGAAAAATATTTTCTAATATAATTTTTATATTCTTTGGAAAACATTTTCTGAAACATAATTTTACGTTTGTAAAATATTTTTTTGGAAAACCCATTCCTGACAATATATTCTAAAATATAAAATTTACATTTTATAAAATATTTTCCATCTATTTTTACAAAAATAATCCACATAGAAGTAAACTATAAAGGACATTTATGATATTTTTGAAATTTAAGCGGTGGAAGTTCGAATTGATTGGTGCAGGAAACAATTTCCTTAATCAATACGATCTTTCTCTTTTCTCGTCCTATTCTTTCTTAATGGTATTTTTTTATAAAGAATATTTTTATTCTTCCATAAACTAGTTTCTAAAATGTACTTCTAGCTAATTTTTAAAATATCTTGTAAACTAATATTTGAAATATATTTAAAATATTTCAGAAATAAATTTCCATAATACATATTTAATGATATTATTATTTTTATAATTTTAGATGTTTTGGCTTTTTGTTTCATGTCAAATTAATTGATGTTTTAGAATTTCAAAGTTAAATTAAGATTAAATAGTTTTTCATATTCCATTGTTTTCAATTTTATTCCACGATTTTACATATTATTATTTTGGTTTTACTTTTAATTAATAATAAATTATTTGTTAAAGTTGACTTGTGGATGAAATTAACACATGCAATCATCATGAATATTAGTCAATTTGACATCAAAAAACGATATTGATTAATTTTTTTAAATAAAACCAAATTCAGAACATTTAAAATAGTGGAATAAAATTGAAAAATATTTACTATAAAAATTAAAGATCACATTAATGTTTCTGGATGAAAATAAACTAAGAGAAGTTAAACTTGAGTTTGTTTTACATATATTATTAACGACGACGACGATAATAATAATAATAATAATAATAATAATAAAAATAATAATAATATTATTATTATTTTTAGTTTAAGTTTGATTTATTTAAAGGTTTAATTTAACGTTGAACTCGATTTAATTTTTTATTTTATAAAAAATTTAATAAAATCTAAATAGATTCTCAAGTCTGAAAAGGTTAATGATTTTTTTGGCACATTAATTTTTTCTTGTTTTTTCAAATTCTAATATTAAAAGAAATAAGAATTTTTTTAAAAACGATAAGTCATCGTAATAACAAACACAAAAAATCATTAGTTCTCATATTGTGTCTGATTATAAAATGGAAAAAACAAAATCTAAAGCAATTAAAAAATAAAAAAATAATATAGAAAGAAAGAAAATACTTCATTTCAAATGGCAAAACATTGGTAGTTTTTTTTAATTATCATCTACTAATTACAAGATATAATCACTTATTATTAAAAAACAAAAATTTAATCTTAAAAATTATCTCAACTATTTAATAAAAATATAGCAACTTAATTAATTGAAATAAAATTGAATATGAATTATCAAATATAATATAAAATATGAGTTATGTAAATTAAAAATTATAATTTAGAACTTAATTAAAAGTAGTAAATTATGTACTGACAATAAAAACAATATTTATGTAATCATAAATTATTATACATAACAAACTTATTAATTTTTCTAACAATTATTTTAAAAGTTATACTAATAAAAACTGATAATTAAATACAATTATAAAAATTCTCATATATGTCTAACATATAATTCTTTTATTTCACTTTATTTTAATTTTGGTTATGTTTATTCTTTCTTTGATATAATATAATATTTATACTAAATAAAATATTTTTTTAATTACTTATAAGTAGGGGAAATATGGATCATTGACACTAGGTAACTGATAGTGGTTAATTATAGGTTGGATTTAGGAAGATTTGGTTGATTTTGTTTTTAGTTCTGTTTTAGTTTGAGATTTTATTTAACTAATTCTGTTTTAATTTGAGATTTTGTTAGACATTTCGTTTTTAATTAGTTTTATGTTACAAAGAGTGGATTTTGTGGAAAATTAGGTTCAAACTAAAAGAAGAAAGAGAATGGGTGCAGAATTAAAGGAAAAGGGGGCGTAAGTGACTTTTCGCTGGAGCGAGGAAGATAGCCTGGGCTAAAATCCACTTAAAGCTGTTATGAAGCCTAATTTCAAGGATAGCAGTTAGAGTGCAAATCACGAGATAACGGCTCAAAGTAACCGACTGCAAAGGGCGAACATTATAAAAGGAGGGATATATCAATGAAAATCATCCATCACCTATCATCTCTCATTTGTGGGAACGTTCTCCTAGCCGTCATGATCAAGATCTTTCTTTTCCTCTTCTTTTGTATTCTCATGGCTACCATGAGTAGCTAATTTTCTTTTTCTTGGGATTGAATGTAATTTCTCCACTTCAAATGTACTCTTGATATTTATTTGATATTGTTTTATTCAATTCATCTTTGTTTAACGTTTTATATTAAATTGTCATACTTTAAATTTCTCTTTGTGACTGAAAAACACTTTTTGGAATTAGAACCGAACGTTAATGCATTACATTTATAAGTTTAGGAATGAATTATAGAGTAATGATTGCATATAGCAACTGATCTTAATGCTAATTAAATTATTCTAATAACTAGAAATAGAAGTTAGAAAATTTAGTTTATGAAATTCAATGCTAGAGAAATCAGGTTGAAAAGGCTTTTATTTGCGCAGATTGATAATTGGAAAAAACAATATTGAATTCAGTTAAGAGTATATGAGAATGGAGAATATTATTATTCAATCCCAAGGCTTTTATTTTTATTAATTTCATCTCTTTTAACTACTTTTTGTTACTTTTTCTTTAAATCATTAAACAAACTCATTATTGTTAATTGCTTTTATTCACTATCTATTAATATATATATTTGGTTTTCAATTAAACTCCGTTTCCTGTGGAAATGATACTCATCTTATTTATTATACTACTTGAGGACTCAGTACACTTGCTGATAATCCGTTATCATGTTTTTGGCGCCATTGCTGGGGAACGGTGAAGAATTGGAAATTGAATTTTGTATCAATTGCATTGTGAATTACTGATTTTTCTTGTGATTGTAATCTCTTGTTAGACAGCGGTTGATGCGTCTGAGAAATCAAAGGAAAAAAGAACAGTTGTTATTTGATCCAGATATCAATAAGACGTTGAGACAGCTCAGGCAAAGGAGAAAGCGTGAGCAGAAAAGTCAGCCAAGGGACAAAACTGGTGGTGAAATCATGGCAGAAGAGGCCAATGGTCATGTTGATTCGGCTGATCCACCACCACGAAGAGTGTTGGGTGACTATGCTTTGCAGCAAAGGCCCAGACATTTTTCCAGTATAGCTGTTCCTAACACAGCTAGAGTGATTGAAATAAAGCCAACACACCTAACGCTGGTTAGTGCTAATCAATTCACTGGAATGGAGCATGAGGATCCATATACTCATTTGTCAACATTCTATGAACCATGGGATTCGAAGATCAGGATAAAGATGCTGCTTATATGAGGTTGTTTCCTTTCTCATTAATTGAAAAGGCAAAAGAGTGGCTGAAATCACATCCGAATCAAAACCTGACGCGTTGGAGTGATGTGGAGGAAAAGTTTTTATAGAGATTTTTCCCTCCATCTCGATTTATAAAGGCTAGATTAGAGATTTCGAAGTTTAGGCAAAGCCAAGATGAAGCCTTGTGGGCTGCTTGGGAAAGATTCAAAGTGTTGTTACGAAGGTGTTCGAATCACGACTTTGAAGATATTGCACAGTTAAACATTTTTCATAATGGACTGAGGCTAGATACCAAGATGATTCTTGATGCAACAGCAGGAGGAACTATGATGGTCGTTGATGTGGAACATGCTACACGAATTATTGATGCCTTAGCCTCAACTGATTATCAAGCACAGTATGACAGACAAAGTGTGCAGAAGAAAGGAGTTTTTGAGTTGAATAGTATTGATGCAATTTTAGCACAAAACAAAATCATAACACAACAGATGGAAGCTTTGACTCAGCAGATGTCAAAACTGCCGCAACAGTTGTAGGCAGTTCATGCCTTACAGGCTGTTAATTATCAAGCTCCACCATTGCGTTGTGATTTTTGTGGAGGAAACCACGCAAATGGGAATTGTTCACACCAAACTGCAGTAGGAACAACAAATGAGGAAGTGCAGTACATGGGGAATTCTAGCAGGCAGAATGGTCAACAACGTAATTTTCCAAACAATGCCCCTCAAGGATGGAGAAATCCACCAAACCAGTCATGGGGATGGAAGCAAGACACAGGAAATTCTGGTAGGCAGCCAATGTTTCAGCAGCAGCAGCCTACATTGTATGAGCGAACTAGCAAGCTGGAAGAAACTTTGGGGAAGTTTATGCAAACTTCTCTGACCAATCAGAAAAATCAGGAGGCATCTTTGAGGAATTTGGAGACGCAGGTAGGTCAATTGGCTAAGCAGCTAGCAGAGCAGCAAGGTGGACAGTTTTCTGCCAACACTCAGCCCAATCCAAAGGAGCAGTGTAAGGCTATCACCATTCGTTGTGGAAAGCAGGTTGGTTATGACATAGACTGTTGAAAGTAAACAATCAGCAGTCAGGAATGGTGAAGACAGAGTAGAGGAGGAGAGTCAACCAGAGTTGGCTATAGAGAAAGAGAGTGCAGAGGTCATAGCACAGGACGAGAAAAAATCTGATAAAAGCCAGGATTGGAGGAAGGTCCAAGAGGGTGTACCCTTGAAACATGTGTCGTATCCACATGCACCTTCCAGACGAGAAGTTGAGCGCCAATTTATCAGATTCACTAAAATCTTGAAAAATTTGCAGATTAACATACCTTTAACAGAGGCAATGCAACAGATGCCTACATATGCATGTTTCTTGAAGGAATTGTTAGCTAAGAAGAGAAAATTTCCAGAGGAAGTGTCGCAACCGGATCACGACGGGGCGATCACAAATTATTTCTTAAAGATATTTAAATTGATAACGGAGTCGCCACTATAGTTTGAAAACTATAAAAAAACCAAAAACCAAAAATACCTACGAACTAGATTCAAGATTTGGGAGTCGATTACGTGTGGTGTGTGGAGAAGGTGTCAACACCCCCACAACGCCCGTCCTAAGACGGTACCTTTAATTAAATGAATAAAAATAAGTGCGGTTTTACAAAATGTTATTTTTCCCAAGAATAATGATTACAACAACTAAAATAAATAAATATTTACAAAAAATGCAGACTAAGAATGAACAATAAGCAAATAAAATAATAACAAAGACAAATTTTTATTTTTTATTTTTTGAACCCGACAAGATTGACCTTGGTCCTACGTATTTCCAAAGGAAAATCGGGGATCACGTAGTTTTAATTTTAAAAATTGATTGATGATGTTTGACAATTTTTTTTATTTTTCGAAATTTCATTTAATCTTTTGTTTTTTTGAAAGAAAAAGTTTATATTTGTTTATTGTTAAAATTTTATTAAAACTGTTAATTAGATGTTTTTTTTATTTTTGAAAATGTTATATATATTTTTTAATTAGTTTTAAAAAATTATTTTAAATCTAATATTTTATTTTTAAAAGGTTATGTTTATAAAAAAGGACTTTTTTTATTCTTTTCTTAACTTACTTTTATTTTGTTATTTGAAAAAAAAAACATAAAAACAGGAAGATTATTTAAAAATAAATAATGAAACCTAAAACCCTACGCAGTGGCATAAAGGATTATAATCAGATGCTTAAGTTACTTTGTTCCTAGAATGATTATTTTGGTTTTGTTCTTTACTGTAGCTATTTGGTTTCATGAGGGATAGCGGTTGTTCATGTTAGGCTTTTTAAATTTGGAACAAGGGCTTCTTTGCCTTAGGTTCTATTTCTGGATTGGTTGCTTGGGTGGATTCCTATTTCTGAATAGTTTATGTTTTGGTACAAGGTTTGGAAATTTTTGAATTGGAGACTTCGGCTATCCTATATTCGATCATGTGTTATGGAGTTGGGATTATTAACTTTCTGGAATTGAATTTGCTACTGATTCTGGACAGACTTTTGATTAACTAGTCCTTTTTTTTTTGGAAAGGCTGTTTGGTGTTCTTTTGGTGAGTCTTTGGATTCACTGAGTTCTGAGGATTTCTGTGGGTTTTGAGTTTAGGGATTTTTGATTCTGGTTTGGGGTTCTGTGTTTGTTTTCTGTCTCTAGGTTAATGATATATAATGTTACTATATTTTTCATATTGGGATTTATTGACAGTGCTAGCAGCAGACAGATCTGTCAGATGAACAATACTAGTTGTGCAAAAAAATGCAGCAATTAGATAATCTTAGGATCGGTGTGGTAACAACAACCATATCAAACACCTACATGATAGTGCTAGTAGCAACAATCATCTTGTAGGTATAATAATTTATTGTGATCATTAAAATTAATTTAACAATGTTTGCAAACTAATTACTCATTGACACTACATCAGTGCACAGTTTAAACAAAAACACAACAAATACATATGAAAACATATAACAGAGCAGAATCTGTACAAAATTAAAGGAAAAAGAGCAGAACCAGGACATAATTAAAGAAAGAACACTAACCGGTTGAAAACTCCCAATTTAGCCTCTTCTTTTTCTTTTTTTTCTGGTTTCTAATGGACTCTTAGATTTTTTCAACAGAATCAAATAATATTTTTCCATATTTTTCTTTCCGCAGTATCTTTTTCTCTCTAAATTTCTAAATATCTCTATGTATTCTTTGTATCTCTCCATTTCTGTATCTCTCTTCCTTTATTTTTGTCCCATCTCTGTATCCTCTTCCTTTATTTCTGTCCCTTCCAATTTCTGTATCCTCTTTTATATATTTGTTTGATAATCCATTCATCTTCCACAGTAAAATTCAACATCATTGTTTCTTAATTAAAAATCAATTACTCCAACCCCTATATTAACTCCTTTTTAAGACTGCATGGTTATATTTCATTATAAAAAAAATGAACAGTCAGGAAGGGCTGAATGTGATAAGGATGAGGGCTTAATGCAATTAGCATGAAAGAAGGCAAAGAGCTGAGAATGGTGCATTTACAACCCTTAATCAAGAGAGATAAAATCTGTCAAACACTAACTAAAAGAATTGAAAGGGCACTAAAGCTACAGAAACGTGAATGGACAATAAAAATTGGCAGTGAAGAGCTGAGAACATTATTGCTTATGTGGCAAGCACAATTAATAGAGAAGTGAGGTATAAATAGTAATTTTTTTTATTTCTAACAACCTCTTAGTAAATTGGGCTTCAGAAAACCTTTTTTTTTACTTGATCAAACTGGATCAAAATTATTTTTATAAATGAAACTCAATTCACTTAGTTTTCTATTCGATTTATTTTAAGACAGACCCAACACCTTCTTTTGTTGTTTTATCATTTTTTTTTTACAAATTTCATTTTATCTTGTTTTTTATTATTATTATTATTTAATCAAACCTTATTTATAAAGTCAAAGTTCTTTTTATTATTTATCCTAAATGACAAAGAAACTAAATAACATATGTTAAAAAGTTTTATTTTTTTATTCTTACTTTTTTTATTTTATCTTTTTTTTATTTGCAAAAATAATTTTTATTTGCCCGGACGAAATTGGGTGTTGACAGCTGTCCCTCCTTACTTAAATTTTGCCAAATAATCTGAACTTGTTCAGATTATGAGAGTAAAAGATAAGTAAAAGACAAAAACACTAATTTCGTTCGATTTGAAAATAAAAGCCAATAAAATAAATGTAAATAGAGGTCGAGACCTTGTACTAAGACGAGAGGGTCATGTACCTTAAACTGACCTTCTACTAAGACGAGAGGGTCATTGCTTTGAATTGAACTGACCTTGTACTAAGACAAAAGGGTCGTTAATTTTAGATAAATCTCCGGACAATATCACTAAGACTACAACCGTTGTAGAATGTGGAGATACGACATTGTTTCTCAAACGCAAATTGAAGATACGACATTGAGTCCTTTCTTCAAGTAGAGATATAGGATACAACATTGAGTCCTTTCCCTAAATATAAATTAAACATACAACTTTGAGTTCTTTCTTCAAATAGAGATACGACATTGAGTCCTTTATCTAATAGGGATACAACATTGAGTCCTTTTCCTAAATATAAATTGAATTTAAGATACAACTTTCTTCAAATAGAGATACGACATTAAGTCTTTTTCTAATAGGATACAACATTGAGTCCTTTCCCTAAATATAAACTGAACTGAAGATACAACATTGAGTTCTTTCTTCAAATAGAGATACGACATTGAGTCCTTTCTCTTTAGAGATTGGACATTGAGTCCTTTCTCTAATAATACCTTCTGTTGATTTGCATGAAGTTTGATTCTTCCTTGTTGCAAGATGTATGTTGGATGCATGACAATGAATGAAATTTTTTTCTGTTTTTTTTGAAGAATGCATTTATGAATGCATGAAATGTAATTTAATTTTTTTTAAGAATGCATGTTGAAATACATGAAATTTGTTTGAATATGAATTTTTTATTTTATTCTTTTTGAAAAAATGCATACAAGAAAGCATGAAATTTGATTTTTTTGCTTGATGTATTTATGAATGCATGAAAATTTTAGTTGAATTTGAAAATGCATGTTTGAATGCATAAATTTGATTTTTTGTTATTTTTATAAATGATGTATGGAGTTTTTGATTGAATTTGAATCTTCAGTTTGAATGAAAATACATGTTTGAATGCATAAAATTTTACATTTTATTCTTTTTGAATAGTGCATTTATGAATGCATGAAACTTTGTGAATTTTCTGAATGAAAAATGCATGTTTGAGTGCATGAAATTTGTTTGAATATTAATTTTTGATTTTGAAAAATGCATATAAGAATGTATTAAATTTGATTTTTTTTTTGCTTTATGAATACTTGAAATTTTTAATTGAATTTGAAAATACATGTTTGAATCTATGAAATTTGATTTTTTGTTATTTTTATAAATGATGCATGGAGTTTTTATTGAATTTGAATCTTTAGTTTGAATGAAAATGCATGTTTGAATGCGCTTAAATGTGAATTTTGGATTATATTTTTTTTGAAAATGCATATGTGAATGCATGAAACTTTGGTTAAATGTGAATTTTTTATTTTTGTTCTTTTTTGAATAATACACATATGAATAGAACTTTGATTTTTTTTATTTTATTTTGAATAAAAATGCATGTTTGAATGCATGCAACTTTATTTTTGCCTTTTCGATTTTTTTTAAGAATGTACTTATGAATGCATGAAACTTGATTTTTTTTTGAATGATTACTTTTGAATAATGCATATATGAATGCATGAAACTGTGTGAATTTTATGAAAGAAAATGCATGTTTGAATGCATTAATTTTTTGTCTTTTTGATTTTGATCTCTTTTTTTTAGAATGCATTTATGAATGCATAAAACTGATTTTTTAGTTTTATTATTTTTGAAAAATGCATATATGAATGCATGAAATTTGATTTTCTTGTTAAGAATGTAAGTTAAAATCATGACTTTTTATTATTTTGAAAAAAAATACATGTTTGTATGAATTTGATCTTAAATGAAAATATAATATTTTTTAAAGAAAGATTTTCTTTAATACCTATTCAAAGAGTATGTACAAATGATCGATGTTTATTCAAAAAGTATGTACAAAAGATTTTTTTTTATGATTTTTTTTCTTTTTATGTACAAATATTTCAAAAATATGTACAAGTTGCAAAGTAAAAAAAAAAACGTGTCACAGTCTTTTTTTTTTTTCAAGATTCAAATGTGCCGAATCAAAAGTTCTTAGCAATCATTGAATTCACTGGGTATCAATTTCTCATCTTGTAAGAAAATTGAGGGTCACTCGAAGCTAATGTCAATAGGGTGTAACCATCAACTTTCCTTTTGGAAACACTGATTAGATGCATGCTTAAACCCATGGATAAAGGGTGAGTGTTTAGGGAGTTTGAGGTATTTAAAAGATAGTGAAGATGCAAATCTTCTGACAGCATTGTCCCAGTTTTAGTATGTTAGACTGGCTATATGAGCTTTAAGCTTGGAGGGTAAGGGTAGTATAAAAGGCTGGTCATGAAGGGAAATGGGCTTTGCAATTGCCCTATTTTGTATGAACAAGGGGAATGATGAGATTGCTATGAAGGACTGCCTGTCTTGATAAGGTGACAATACTGGGGTAATAAAGGTACAAATGAAAACTGAATTGGCCTAGTGTAGCATGAGGGATGACAATGATATTGAAAATAGGATTGCCTCAGTGGGTGTGTATGATGAGATATATGTGAGGGAAAGCAAGGGTATTAGATGCCCCAGTGTCACTTGTGATGTTTCATTCTCAGTTGACCTGTGTATAAATGACTCTCTTTTGAAAAAGACATTCTAGTATACTTCTTTCTTTTTTTCATTTTTTATTCATTTTTTTCCACGTATTATCAATTACATCCTCTTGTTACAAAGCCAAACTTTATGAAAATCATTGCAATCATTCATCAATCAATATGGACTTTATTGGGCTTGTAACATGGCTAGAGGTTATAGGATTGTGAAGAAAGAGGATATAAAGGCTCAAAAAATATATTTTTTTGGTTTGATTTTTTTAAACAAGGATCATCAACCAAATGTTGTAACCAATCAAGCCATTGTATCATGTACCTTCTTTCTATTTTCTTTCTCATTGGAGAGTCTTTGTTGTCCTCTCTCTTTGATGAACTTTTGGGAATACTTTTTTTTTACTTCCTTTCTTTCTTTCTTTTTTTTTTCTCTCATTTTTTTTATTTTTCAATTTTTTTATTTTTTTTCATATTTTTTTCTTTTCTTGAGAAGCTTTCGATGTACTCTTTGCCCGATGTGCATTTTCTTTTAGGCTTTCAGAAACTTCTGATGATACTCCTTTCTTGATGAATTAGGAGCTTTGACATATAAATTGTTTGTGAATTTCTTCTATCGAAACCTTAAAGTAAGCTTCAAATTGTTGATGATCCTCATTAGGGTATTTGAAAGAAATGTTTTTTATTTTTTGGCTCAAAGAGGGTATAACGGATTTACAAAGTATTTTGAATATAGAAACATGGCCATATATCATTTTGAATAATGATTGCTTGATTTTCAAAGAGTTTAATAATGGAAGAAAATTAACGACTTCTGACACGTGCATTTTTTTTTTATTGTCCTATCTTTTGCTTAGATCGCCCTTTTGGGTTTTCAATCTAACAGACTTTTTTCGAATGCCCCGAAAGAATAGAGGTAGGAGATTGGTCAACTAACAGAAAACTGACATTATGCCCTAGTGTAAAAATATTCTTAGGTAAAGGTAACCATTTGGACAATCCTTTCATTTGAGAATTTTGGGAATTTAGGAAATTTTGGGAAAACTTGGTAATTTTGGAAAGGGCAATAGGTAACAAAATGTTTCCTTAGAAAAACCAATTTTTACCTTTATTAAACATTTTGCTTGAATGATCCCCATTTTATTATTATTTGCAAGCTTGTGAATTCAATGATCCATAAACAAATGACTCACCATATTTTTTTCTTTTTTTTTTCTTTTGAGAAAACACATCTATGAAATTTTGGACTTTTTTAAATGCATTTATGAAATTTTTGACTTTTTGTTTTTGAAAATGCATATATGATATATGTTTGAATGAATGAATGCATGATTTTTCAAAAAATGCACTTATGAATGATTTTTTTTGAAAAAAAAATGCTTTTATGAATGTATGATTTTTTTTAATGCATATATGATGTATGTTTGAATGAATTTTTTTTGTGAGAAAATACATTTATGAAATTTTGGACTATTTCTTTTTAAAAATGCATTTATGAATGTGTGATTTTTTTAATGCATATATAATGTATGTCTAGATGATTTTTTTATTTTATGAGAAAATGCATTTATGAAATTTTGGACTTTTTCTTTTTGAAAATGCATTTATGAATGTATGTTTTTTGTTGGAATGTATATATAATGTATGTTGGAATTTTTTTTTATGAGAAAATGCATTCATGAAATTTTGGACTTTTTCTTTTTGAAAATGCATTTATGAATGGATGATTTTTTTTTGAATGCATATACAATGTATATAATGTATGTATGGATGATTTTTTTTATGGGAAAATACATTTATGAAGACGTGATTTTTTTCTTTTTGAAAATGCATTTATGAATACATGATTTTTTTGAATGCACAAAATTATTATTTTTTTTTTAGAATGCATATATAAATGGAACTTTTGGGAATGCATATACAATGTACAAAATGTTAGAAAAAATACATTAAATATTTTGTGAATGTATATATAGATGCATGAAAATCTATGTTTGTTTTTTTTTAATTTTCAATTTTTTTTAATTTCTTGAATGGTAATGCATGAATGGATCCTTGAAATTATGTTTTAATTTTTTAATGATATGCATGAATGAATGCTCTACATTATATTTTTCTATTTTTTTATCTTTTCAGTTGTAATCTATGTTCAAATGTATTTTTTTTTAAAAAAAATATGTATAAATTTTTAAAAGAGAATGTATATTCAAAGATGTTTTTTTTTTCTTTCTCACACATATTTAAAGGAAAATGTATTTACAAAAATTTTCAATGCCAATATATATACAAAAGAACATATGTACAAAAATTTGATATATGTACAAAATTTCAAAAGATAATGTATGTACAAATTTTCAAAGGAGGGTGTATTTGCAAAAATATATTTATTTTTTCTTTTAAAAAAAATGGTCAATTGTAATCATTATATTGCAAACTTCCTTTCTCCCTCTTTGTAAAGAAAAAAATGACTGATTTTTTTTTGTTATTTTATTTCATATTTTTTTCAGGAGAAATTTTATTCGCCCTTGTCTTTCTTTTTTATTCAGTGAGGTCAAGACCTTCACAATGCAGAAAGGATCTCAAATGGAATTAAAAAAAAGAGTGAGTTGAGACCATGACCGGGTCTCAAAATAAATCTTGAAAGAAGTGAGGTAAATGTATGAATGCAATATTTTTCATTTTTGATATTATTGATTTTTTTATATGGGGATCCAGGAAGAGATGCATGAGTACATTGAGAACACATAAACATATACATGGAATGCATAATTTTCATTGAATGAATGATATGAAAATGCATATTTTTATTTTTGATTGAATAAGAATGCATGCATAGAACTCCATTTTTCAATATTGATTTTTGATTTTTTTTTTGAGAATTTAGGTATAAAACTCTATTTTTTTAATTTTTAAAAATGAGAATACATATATGAATACATAAAAACTCTATGAGAATGCATGGATGACTCTATTTTTTTTTGAAATGAGAACTATATTTTTTTTGGAATGAGAATGCATGTATGAATTCATAAAACTCTATTTCATATTTGTTTTTCTTTGTTTTGATTGAGATGAAAAACTCTATTTTTTTTTATTTTAAGAGAATGCATAAAACTCTATTTTTTTATGAGAATGCATGTAAAATGCATAAAACTTTATTTTTTATTTTATATTTCTTTTAAAATGTATTTTCAAAAATTTTCCTAAGAAAAAAACATGTTATAGAATGTAGTATGGATGTCTTTGAAGATGTATGATGCACGTGTCAATGTATGATGCATATTAAGATATGTGATGCATGTTTAGGTATGTGATGAAGGTCTAAATGTATGATACCTATTTAGAGTATGATGCATGCAAAACTAAATAATGTATGCATGTTAATATTTTTGTGTGGGAGTAAATTAGAAAAAGATGCTTAAAAGTACAAACTAATTAAGCAACAACTACAATTATTTTTGTTTTGCTATGTCTTTTTTGTATATTTTTTTATGCGTGAAATTTTTAGGAATTCATTTATGAGTTTAAATGCAAATATATGGACGTATGAAATTTGAATGCATGAATCTTTCTTTTTAAGAAAATGCATTATGAACACATGAAATCATTGTTATCTTTCCTCTTTTAGAAGATATGAAATTTTATTTTTTTGAAATTTTATTATTATTATTATTATTTAATATCAACATTTAAAAGAAATGCATAAGTGCAATGAGAATGCATCAATTTATGAATGAAATTTTATTTGAGAATTCCTATGAAGATGCATAATGTATGATGAAAATGTAGGTAGAAAAAATATATTTTTCATTTTTTTTTATTGAATGTATGATGATATGAAAATGCATATATCTTTATTTTTCATTTTTTTGATTTTTTTTGAAAATGCACGAATGAATGCATAAAATTCTTTTTTTTAATATGAGAATGCATAGATGAATATATCAAAACTTTATCTCTTTTTTTTTCATGTATTAATAGGAATCTAGTTTTTAATGAATGAGAATGACAAACTTCTAGTTTTATTTCTTGAATTTTTTTGTTTTGATGTTTTTGTTTTATTATTTTTTTTATGTATGAAATTTTTAAGAAAATGTATTTAGGAACGATCTTTTATTTTTTAGAAGGTATGATTTTTTTTGAAAAAAATGAATAACTAAATTTTTTATTTGATGTCAACATTTTTTTTTGAAGAAACAAGTGTATAAGTGCAATGAGAGTGCATGAACATATGCATGAAATTTATTTGAGAATTCTTACGAAGAGACTTAAATGAATGCATGATGAAAATGAATATGTTTTATTTTTGTTTATTGAATGTAAGTTGCATTTATTAAATCTATAATAATATGAAAATGAATCCTATACTTTTTTTTGCTTGTTTGAACAAAAGTTTGAAAATGCATGAATGCATGAGGCTATGAAGATGTATTGACTCTATTTGAATTTTTTTTAATAATGCAGATGTGCTATTTACATGAGAGTATATAAATAGTGCATGAAACTTTAAATGAGAATGGATGTATGATACATGAAAAAGTTCTTTTTTTATGAGAAGGTATAAACAAATGAATATATATATTTTGCATAAATGGATATATATAAGAATGTATGAGAATATATTTTTGATTGATCTGAAAAATAAGATATGTAATGCATGTCAGGAAAATATTTAATATTTTTTATTTCTTTAAAATTATTTTTTAGAAAATAGGAAATATGAAATGCAAAATGAGATTAATCATTTTTTAGAAGAAAGAAAATATACAATGCGTGTGAGACAAAAATGTTTAATATTTTTTTTCAAATTTTAGAAAGTATGTAATGCATGTTAGAAAAATGTTTAATGTTTTTTATTTTTATTTTCCAAAATCATTTTAAAAAAAGAATAAAAATATGCAATGCAGTGAGATTGATGTTTTTTTTTTATTTTCAAAAATCTAAAAAAAAAGAATATGCAATATATGTGAGGCAAAAATGTTTAATATTTTTTATTTTTCAAATCCTAAAATGTATGTAATGTATGTCAGAAAAAAAAATGTTTAATGTTTTTTCTTTTTCCAATCCTAAAATCATTTTTTAGGAGAAAGAAAATATACAATGCATGTAGACAAAAATGTTTAATGTTTTTTTTTCAAATTTTAGAAAGTATGTAATGCATGCTAGAAGAATATTTAGTGTTTTTTTTTATTTTCCAAAATCATCTTTTTTAAAAAAAGGAATGAAATTATGCAATGCAAGATGAGATTGATGTTTTTTTATTTTCAAAAATCATTTCTTAAAAAAAGAATATGTAATATATGTGAGACAAAAATGTTTAATATTTTTTATTTTTCAAATGTATGTCAGAAAAAAATGTTTAATGTTTTTTTCTTATTTCTATCATTTTTTAGAAATAAAATAAAATTATGCAATAGAAAAATGAGATTAATGTTTTTCTTTCTAAAATCATTTAAAAAAAATGAAAATATACGATGTAAAATGAGATTAGTCATTTTTTAAAAGAAAGAGAATGAGACAAAAATGTTTAATATTTTTTATTTTTCAAATCCTAAAGTGTACGTAATATATGTCAGGAAAAAAATGTTTAATGTTTTTTTCTTATTTCTATATTTTTTAGAATAAAATAAAAATATGGAATAGAAAAATGAGATTAATGTTTTTTCTTTCTAAAATCATTTTCAAAAGAAAATATACTATGCAAAATGAGATTAGTCATTTTTTAAAAGAAAGAGAATGAGACAAAAATGTTTAATATTTTTTATTTTTCAAATCCTAGAAGGTATTGTATGTAATATGCAATGGAAAATGAGACTAATACTTTTATTTTGTATAATGTTTTTATTATTATTACTTTTTAGAAAAAAAAAATGTCATGCACGAGATTAGTTTTTTTTTTTAAAAACCACTTTTGTTTTTTTAATAGAGAATATGTGATACATAAAAATGAGATTAATATTTTTATTTTTTTATTTTCCAAAAAATAATTCTCTTTTTTTTAAAACAAAAAGTATGTGAAAAATAAAATAAAATTAATGTATATGAATAGAAAAAAAAATCTCTCTTTTCTTTTTAAGGAAAAGTGTTGAAATTATACAAGTAAACTTCCAGGAAAGAGAGGTGAGTCACAATTGGACATTCTTAAGTACCAAGTCTTTCCTAGCGAGAGTTATTCTTAGACCACTCTCACAAATCTTCTTTAAAAAATATGAGATTGATTTTAAAAATAAAGAATGTATTGTATGCAAGGAAAACAAGATGAGATTGATATTTTTTTTTATTTTTAATACTTGTATAATGAACAGTAGTGTATAATTGACAGCAGTGTATAATTGAGCTGTAAAAAGTCCCTTTACTGCCCTAATTATGGTTTGACCTAATGGGTAGAGTTCTAGGATTTTTACATGAGCTCACATAGAAGAGCTTTGTCCTAATTCCTATCAAAGGTCACTAGAGTCATGTCCTACTTTACCGTATATCTATATCAGTCAGTAATGACCTTTATAAATATGAGAATAAAGCGAACAGACCCTAGCTGCAGCTTTCACAACGACCAGGAAAGGAAGTACATCCCCCAATCTTGCTACTCGACTCCTCTATTTCTAAACTTCACAGACCCGGGTATAGGGCCCCACTCATGATATGCAAATAAAATATGTGTGAAGAGAAAAAAATGCAAACCCAAACCCTACCCGCAAAACAATAAGAAAATTCCCAGGCATATATATATATATATATATATATATATATATATATATATATATATATATATATATATATATATAACATGTCTTCTACCCTAAGGTTCAATATTACAACAAGCATAAAACATACAAATATTTACATACCTGTATACGCTCCTGTGCTGCAAATTAAAATGCATAGCATGCAATATATACAAAGAAAGGAAATTTCAACCATACAAGTATTTAATACCTGGAATATGCTTTTGTGCTACAACTTAAAATACATAACATGCTATATATACAAAGAAAGGGAATTTCAACAATACAAGTATTTACATGCCTGGAGTATGCTTCTGCACTGCAAATTAAAATACATAATATGCAATATATATAAAGAAAGGAAAATGTAAGCATTCAGAAAACCACACAAATTTTACTTATTTAATTAAATTGGCCCGACTCTCTAAAATGTCCCCGGAGTCGCCATCTGTCGAAACCGGGATCACGACGGGGCGATTACAAATTATTTCTTAAAAATATTTAAATTGAAAATGGAGTCGCCACTATAGCTTTTTATGGGAAAACTATAGAAAAACCAAAAATAAAAAATTCCTACGAACCAGATTCAAGATTCGGGAGTCGATTTTATTTTTCGAAATTTCATTTAATCTTGTTTTTTTGAAAGAAAAAGTTTATATTTGTTTATTGTTAAAAATTTATTAAAATTGTTAATTAAATGTTTTTTTTTAAAATATTATATATATTTTTTAATTACTTTTAAAAAATTATTTTAAATCTAATATTTTATTTTTAAAAGTTTATGTTTATAAAAAAGGGCTTTTTTTTATTCTTTTCTTAACCTACTTTTATTTTGTTATTAGAAAAAAAACATATACAACATAAAAACAGGAAGATTAATTAAAAATAAATAATGAAACCTAAAACCCTACGCAGTGTCAGAAAGGATTATAATCAGATGCTTGAGTTACTTTGTTTCTGGAATGATTATTTTGGTTTTGTTCTTTACTGTGGCTATTTGGTTTCGTGAGGGATAGTGGTTGTTGATGTTAGGCTTTTTAAATTGGGAACAGGGCTTCTTTGCCTTAGGTTCTGTTTCTGGATTGGTTGCTTGGGTGGATTCCTATTTCTGAATAGTTTATGTTTTGCTACAAGTTTTGGAAATTTTCGAATTGGAGACTTCGACTATCCTATATTTGATCATGTGTCATGGAGTTGGGATTATTAACTTCCTGGAATTGAATTTGCTACTGATTCTGGACCGGCTTTTGATTAACTAGTCCTGTTTTTTCGGAAAGGCTGTTTGGTGTTCTTTTGAGTGAGTCTTTGGATTCACTGAAGTTCTGACGATTTCTGTGGGTTTTGAGTTTAGGGATTTTTTATTCTGGTATGGGGTTTTGTGTTTGTTTTCTGTCTCTGGGTTAATGATATCAATGCTACTATATTTTTTATATTGGGATTTACTGACTGTGCTAGTAGCAGACAGATCTGCCAGATGAACAATACTAGTTGTGCAAAAAATACAACAATTAGATAATCTCAGGATCGGTGGTGTGGTAATAGCAACCATATCAAACACCTACATGATCATGCCAGTAGCAACAATCATCTCGTAGGTATAATAATTTATTGTGATCATTAAAATTAATTTAACAATGTTTGCAAACTAATTTTTCATTGACACTGCATCAGTGCACAGGTTAAACAAAACACAACAAATACATATGGAAACATATAACAGAGCAGAATCTGGACAAAATTAAAGGAAAAAGAACAGAACCAGGACAGAATTAAAGGAAAAACACTAACCCGTTGAAGACTCCCAATTTAGCCTCTTTTTCTCCTTTTTTCTGGTTTCTACTAGACTCTTATATTTTTTCAACAGAATCAAATAATATTTTTCAATATTTTTCTTTCCCCAATATCTTTTTTTCTCTAAATTTCTAAATATCTCTATGTATTCTCTGTATCTCTCCATTTCTGTATCCTCTTCCTGTATTTTTGTCCCTTCCAATTTCTGTATCCTCTTTTATACATTTGTTTGATAATCCATTCATCTTCCACAGTAAAATTCAACATAATTGTTTCTTAATTAAAAATCAATTACTCCAACCCCTATATTAATCTCCTTTTTAAGACTGTATGGTTATATTTTATTATAAAAAAAAATGGACAGTCAGGAAGGGTTGAATGTGATAAGGATGAGGGCTTAATGCAATTAGCATGAAAGAAGGCAAAGAGCTAAAAATGGTGCATTTACAACTCTTAATCAAGAGAGATAAAATCTGTCAAACACTCACTAAAAGAATTGAAAGGGCACTAAAGCTACAGAAACGTGAATGGGTAGTAAAAATGGGCAGTGAAGAGCTGAAGAGCTGAAAACATTATTGCTTATGTGGCAAGCACAATTAATAGAGAAGTGAGGTATAAATAGTAACTTTTTTTATTTCTAACAACCTCTTAGTAAATTGGGCTTCAGAAAACATTTTTTTATTTTATTTTTATCAAACTGGATCAAAACTATTTTTATAAATGAACCTCCGTTCACTTAGTTTTCTATTCAATTTATTTTAAGACAGACCCAACACCTTCTTTTGTTGCTTTATCATTTTTTTTTACAAATTTCATTTTATCTTATTTATTATTATTATTTAATCAAACCTTATTTATAAAGTCGAAGTTCTTTTTATTATTTATCCTAAATGACAAAGGAACTAAATAACATATGTTAAAAAGTTTTATTTTCTTATTCTTACTTTTTTTATTTTATCTTTGTTTTATTTTTATTTGCAAAAATAATTTTTATTTGCCCGGACGAGATTGGGTGTTGAAAGGAAGGAAGAGTGGAATTAGAGGCAGGGTGTAGTGTAATCATTCAGAAGGCAATTCCACAAAAATCTTGCGATCCTGGGAGCTTTACATTACCAATCACTGTAGGTAATTTGTATGTGGGGAAGACATTGTTGGATTTAGGTGCAAGCATTAACTTAATTCCCTTGTCCATGCTGAAAAGAATAGGAGAGGTAGAGGTCAGGCCTACACGTATGACGTTGCAATTGGCAGATCGATCTGTCAAACAACCATATGACATTGTTGAGGATCTGTTGGTTAAGGTGGATAAATTTCTTTTTCCTGTAGACTTCGTTGTGATGGATATTGAGGAGGATGTGGATGTTCCCTTGATTCTGGGGAGACCCTTCATGAAAACAACAAAAGTAATCATAGATGTGGACAAAGGGAAGTTGAAGATATGTGTTGCGGATGAGGAAGTAAGCTTCAATGTGTTTGAAGCTATGAAACATCCTAATGACAAAAAGGATTGTTTCAGGCTGGATGTGTTGGATGAAGAATATAGGCGAGTGCAAAAAGGCTTAGGCAATCCAAATACACTTCTGCAAGTTATCACCAAACCTGTAGAAAAGTTAGTTGAATTGGGAGATACAGAGGCTTTAGCCTTAGCTACTGATTTAGACCGAGCTGAGGAATTCCTGCAGAAGACAGGAACCAGAGAGAGACTGGTAACTGGTAATTCTGTTACAGAGGAGGCACCAGAATTAAAGGTGTTACCACCACACCTTAAATACAGTTTCCTTGGTGGAGATTTGAAGAAACTAGTAATCTTAAGCAGTTTGTTAACTGCTGAAGAAGAGGAAAGGTTGATGGAGGTGCTGAAACTCAATCAAGGAGCTATTGGATGGCAATTATCAGATCTGAAGGGAATCAGTCCAGCATACTGTATGCATTGAATTCATATAGAGACAGATTTTAAACTTATTGCACAACCTCAGAGGAGGTTGAATCCAGCAATGAAAGAAGTAGTGAAGAAAACCAAGAGAAGACAACTTTTAGATGCCCTTTTGGTATTTTCGCCTACTGAAAGATGCCATTTGGATTATGTAATGCACCAGCTACTTTTCAAAGGTGTATGTTGGCCATTTTTGCAGATTTGATAGAGAATTGCATAGAAGTCTTTATGGATGACTTTTCGGTTTTCAGATCCTCATTCAATGCATGTTTGGAGAATCTAAATTTGGTGTTGCGAAGGTGTGTGGAAACCAATCTGGTGTTTAATTAGGAGAAGTGCCATTTTATGGTCACAGAAGGTATTGTGTTAGGCCACAAAATTTCTGAATGTGGGATAGAGGTGGACAAAGCAAAGGTTGAGATAATTGAGAAGCTGCCTCCACCTACCAATGTTAAAGGAGTCAGAAGTTTTCTTGGTCATGCAGGGTTTTATAGGCGATTCATAAAGGATTTTTCGAAGATTGCAAAACCCTTGTGTAATATGCTAAATAAAGAAACAACCTTTAATTTTGATCAGGAGTGTGAGAAGGTATTTGAATGTTTAAAGGGAAAGTTGACAACTGCACCAGTGATAACTGCACCTGATTAGAGCATAGGTTTTGAGCTGATGTGTGATGCTAGTGAGTAGGAGCTGTTTTGGGGCAGAGGAAAGAAAAACTGTTCTATGTTATACATTATGCAAGCAAGGTTCTCAATTATGCTCAGATTAATTACATTACAACTGAGAAGGAATTGTTAGCAATTGTTTATGCTTTGGATAAGTTTAGAGCTTATCTTATAGGCACTAAAGTAATAATTTACATTGATCATGCTGCTATCAGGTACTTGCTGACCAAGCCAGATTTCAAGCCCAGGCTAATTCGCTGGATGTTGCTACTCCAGGAATTTGATCTAGAAATTAAAGATAAGAAGTTAAGCGAGAATCATGTAGTCGATCATCTATCTAGATTGGCCAATGAAGAAGTTACTGCTAGGGAATCTGAAGTTTTGGATGAATTCCCTGATGAGAAATTACTAGTAGTGCAAGAAAGGCCATGGTTTGCTGATATGACCAATTTTAAAGCTGCTGGAATTATACTTGAGACCATGGACTGGCAGCAGAGGTGAAAGTTGTTAAAGGATTCAAACCAATACATCTGGGATGATCCTTATCTGTTCAAGATAGGTGCTGACAATTTGATGAGAAGATGTGTGACTAGTAGGAAAGCTCAAAATATATTGTGTCACTGTCACAATTCTCCTTATGGGGGACACTTTAATGGGGAGCGAACTGCTGCTAAGGTGTTACAGTCAGGATTTTTCTGGCCAACATTATTCAAAGATGCTCACATGCATGTGCAGCATTGTGATAATTGCCAAAGAACAGGAATTATCTCAAAGAGACATGAGAGGCCCCTAAGGAATATTCAGGAAATTGAAATATTTGACTGTTGGGGGATTGATTTCATAGGCCCCCTGCCTAGTTCATTCTCAAATGAATACATTTTGTTGGCTGTGGAATATGTCTCACGTTGGGTGGAAGCAATCCCAACTCAGAAAGCAGATGCAAAAACAGTGATCAAGTTTTTGAAGAAAAATATTTTCTACATGTTTGGTACTCCAAGAGTGGTGATCAGTGATGGAGGATCTCATTTTTGTAATGCAGAATTGAGGAAAGCATTTGCACATTTTGGGGTGAAGCACAGGATAGCTACAACCTATCATCCCCAAACTAATGGACAAGTAGAGGTGTCTAATAGAGAAGTGAAGAGAATTATGGAGAAAACAGTGTCAACATCATGCAGAGATTAGGCTATAAAGCTAGATGAGGCATTATGGGCCTATAGAACAACTTATAAAACACCTACTGCAATGTGTCCATTTCAGTTAATCTATGGGAAGGCTTGTCACCTTCCTGTGGAAATGGAACATCGAGCTTTCTGGACATTGAAGTGGTTGAATTTTGATTCAAAGGCTTCTATTGAATAGAGGAAGATACAACTGCAGGAATTGGAAGAGATGAGGCTGAATGCATATTAGTTCTCAAGGCTATATAAGGAGAGAGTCAAGGCTTATCATGACAAAAAATTGCTGAAGAGGAACTTTGAACCAGGGGAGCTTGTTCTTTTATTCAATTCCAGGTTGAAGTTGTTCCCTGGTAAATTAAAGTCAAGATGGTCAGGCCCTTTTGTGGTCAAGCAGGTTAAGCCTTATGGTGCAATTGAAATTGAGGACGCAAAAACTCAGAAGAGTTGGATGGTTAATAGGCAGAGGCTGAAACATTACAAAGGAGGTGAAGTTGAGAAACTCATCTCAGTGATCACATTGGAGGAGTGAAATTCAGGTGTCAAGCTATATGACATTAAACGAGCGCTAGCTGAAAGGCAATCCAGTGTTTAATCTGTTAATTCTTAGGATTTAGTTGTTATTTTTAAGTAGTTTATTTTGATTTTTTTTTTTACATTTTAGATTTTTTTTAGAAAATTTTGAGACTGGGTAATAGGCATGTAGATTGAGCTAGGCCCAGCGCTTGAGTTAGAAATCACTTAGCGCAGACTAATGCAACATTATGGAATTGTGCCTTGTGATACAAGGTCACTTCAGTTAGTGACTTTTCAGTCGTGCTCTCATTTCCTCTTTCTCATCTTTGCTCTCGACTTTCTCTCTACCCTAAAACTCAAACCTTTGGTACTCAGGTAAGATCACTACTCCATTTGCAATTTTTTTTCTCTCTCTCGCTACCACTATTGCATTGCAGTTGAGAATCTACATTGTGTTGTAGTTATAGGAGGAGAAGTTAGTGGATTTGAGTCGTTAGGTTTTGCGGTTAGAGTGATTTTGGGGTTTCTGAGGGTTTCAGTTACTGGTATAGTTGAGAATAGTGAGTGGCTTTGAGTTTCTTTGTGTACTAACCTTGGTTTGCAGGAAGAATCCCACGAGTAAAGCACACTGCTCTCGTCTGACCAAAAAAGAGACGAAGGGCTGACGAACCCTTCTTTGATGATGTCATTCCTTCTCAAACTCTTGAGGAAGACGAACCGACGAGCTTTCACAAGCAGAGCACAGCCAGGAAATTTCTGAATGAAAATAAGTTCCGAAGATATGAGGAACTTACTCAGTGGCGATTCCTGCCTGAGAGAAGGGTGGACTTAAAACCTGGAGATTGTGATGCGTTTCTGATTGGGGTGTTGAGGCGAAACTGGAAGAAGTTAGCAGAACCGATGTGGAGGTTTGATGAAGAAGTTGTTAGGGATATTATGCGAATGCCTGGGCTAAAAGGCAGGATAGAAGCCACAGGAAAACAATGGTGAGGGGAAGGTGGATTTCTTACAGTCCACAAGCCATTGATGATTTTTTAGGAAACCTATTTCCCAGACAAGAAGAAAAATGCCACTATCAGCGTCTGTGTAGCCGAAAGAAAGGGTTCAGTAACCGAAAAGTGGCAGCGGCATTATGCATGCCTGGCAAAGGTTATCAGATTGCAGCCTCTGGAAAGGAAACACACATCAGGAAGGGAGACATGCGGACGCTATCGCAAGTATGGCTAACATTCATGTTAGCCAATGTTGTTCCAATAGGCCATGTGTCTGACATCAATGTTGCTAGGAGCAACCTATTGTTTTCAATGATTCAGGATGACTATACCATCAACGTGGCTCAGATAATTTCAGATGAGATACAGCGAACAGTGGATTGGGCGTGTTCGAGGGGCAGAAAGGCTAGGAACATTAGGATTCCCTGCATTGATTACTGGATTGTGTGCTGAAAATGGGATCATTGTTGAACCAAGGGCAAAAATAAAAACTCCAATTGACAAAAAGTTCATTGATCACCATTGCACCAATCCAGAAGAGCGTCAAGAGCAAAGGAATCAAGTTCCCAGCCCACCAGCTTCAATGTCTAAACCTACCTTGGAAGCTGTTGAGAAAAAATTGATGCGACATATTTTGCACTTGGAAGAGCAGCAAAGTACTCTATGTAGATTTATGCTGCAAATGTATCATGCAATGAGGGATAATGCTTATATGGATGATGAAGAATTGTCCTCTTATCTGAATTGGCCAAGGGACTGGCCAAGCTCAGTGGGAGGGGAGGATGATTGTCATGAGGCGCAAAGCACTGCGGGAGTTGAGAAAAATGAGGGAGTTGAGAAGAATGAGGAAGCTGAGAAAAAAGCGGAGGCAACTGCTGAGGTTGCAGAAGAGGTTGCAGAAGAAGCTGAAGCAACTGCTGAGGTTGCGAAGGACAAGACTTAAAATGTTGCTGCGAATGTTGAAGAAACCATAGCTGGAATGGTGGCTGAGGAAGTTGCTGAGGAAGTTGCTGAAGAGAATGCCAATACTAATACTGAGGAAAGTGGTGAAAATGTTATTGCTGAAGTTCCTGCTAAAAAAAAAAGATCATCCAAGCCCTCTGAGAAGATCCTTTTGAATTAAAACAGCAGTAATAAAGAAAGAGGCTAAGCACAAAGGTTCAACAGTACCTTATGTGATATCATCTGATGGGAGCTCGAGCTCTGAAGAAACTGAAGAAGAAGATGATGAAGGCAATGCAGAACAGGGAAGGAATAGGAGTGACACAGAGGAAGAAACTCCAAGTGAAGAGTCATGAAAATTGCTGGTTGAAGATGCTGTTTTAATGTCATTTTGTTGGTATTGATCAGAGACATATGTGGTAGTGTAGTTCTTTCATTTTGGATGACTATATATATCTTACTCTGATACAATTTAATTATGGGTGACTGTAAAAGATGTTGGCACAGGGTGAACTGATTGGTAAGATATGTTATTTTCTGTGTTAAATGTGTTTGTTATGCTGGGGTTGAGTAAAAATGGTTGGTCTATTAACTGAAAATTTTGTTAACTGAAAATTCTGCATGCACATAAGTAGAGTAGTCTTGTTTTTGAGCTTGAGCTAGCAGTCACAATATATCAGGAAGACAATAGGACATTGGGAGGATTAACATTAACATTGATTGACAAGATATGAGAAAATGATGTTGAGAGAGGAGTGATACACTGAGAGTATATTGTGAGTGCATATTTTCTTGACATTGATTGTTGCTTGATTTTGTTAGGATAAGATTGACTCTGTGTTGATAAGAATGAAGAAGGCAAGTTGTTGAATGAGAGCAAACTATAACTAGAGCCAAAAAGCTACCTGGTGAGATGAGGGCAATTCAATTGCAAACCCATTTGTGCCTATCATATTATTAAAACCTTGAGCCATATGTCTATGAAAACCACCTTGGGTATGAATAGTTAGGAAATTGTGGTACAACTTGGAGAAAAGAGGATTTTTGGACTTAAAAGATTGTGGTTGTTCTGAGGAGGCTAAGATAGATTGTCTTACTAATGTACCTACTGAAAAAAAAAAAAGTCTCAGTGAATTCTCAGATTTTATACTTAGTATTTGAGAGGATGAAAGAAAATAAAAAAGGGTACACAGGAAAAGTCACCAAGTTGTGTAAGCTACAGTTATAGCCTAAGCAAAAGAAAAGTAGAAAGATACAATAGCCACAAATTGTTTCAAAAGAGAAGATAGTGCAGGAATTTCTGGTTGAGGTAGATCCCCACATTATTATTCAAGTTGTATCTATAATTTTTAAAGCTATTAGTGCATTTTATGTTCCAAGAAAAACCAAAAGTTTTTTTTAGCCTGGCCACGTTATATCCTTTAGAAAGACCTTCTGACTCATTCAATACGGGGTTGATTTGTTTTGATAAATGATTAACAACTTTTGATAGAGAGAAGTATGTGACTTGAGAGTGAAACAATGTTGAGAAGTGAGTGAGTGAGAATATCCTGTCAAGATTTGTATTCTGTTATCTAAGCATTGGATTGTTAAAATTCCGATATATGAAATTGCAAGTGATAGTTTGAAAGTGAGAATCGCTTGAAAATTGCATGTAGGTTTTAAAAATCTGGAGGAATTGGTTTTGAATGTCTTGCTTGAGGACAAGCAAGAAACTAGGAGGGGAGAATTTTGATAGTGGTTAATTATAGATTGGATTTAGGAAGATTTTGTTGATTTTGTTTTTAATTCTGTTTTAGTTTGAGATTTTATTTAACTAATTCTGTTTTAATTTGAGATTTTGTTAGATACTTCATTTTTAATTAGTTTTATGTTACAAAGAGCAGATTTTGTGGAAAATTAGGTTCAAACTAAAAGAAGAAAGAGAATGGGTGCAAAATTAAAGGAAAAGGGGGCGTAAGTGACTTTTCGCTGGAGCGAGAAAGATAGCCTGGGCTAAAATCCACTTAAAGTTGTTATGAAGCCTAATTTCAAGGGTAGTAGTTAGAGTGCAAATCACGAGATAACGGCTCAAAGTAACCGACTGCAAAGGGCGAACATTATAAAAAGAGGGATAGATCAATGAAAATCATCCATCACCTATCATCTCTCACTTGGGGGACACTCTTATAGCCGTCATGATCAAGATCTTTCTTTTCCTCTTCTTTTGTATTTTCATGGCTACCATGAGTAGCTAATTTTCTTCTTCTTGGGATTGAATGTAATTTCTCCACTTCAAAAATACTCCTGATATTTATTTGATATTGTTTTATTCAATTCATCTTTGTTTAACGTTTTATATTAAATTGTCATACTTTAAATTTCTCTTTGTGACTGAAAAACACTTTTTAGAATTAAAACCAAACGTTAATGCATTACATTTATAAGTTCAGGAATGAATTATAGAGTAATGACTGCATATAACAACTGATCTTAGTGCTAATTAAATTATTCTAATAACTAGAAATAGAAGTTAGAAAATTTAGTTTATGAAATTCAATGCTAGAGAAATCAGGTTGAAAAGACTTTTATTTCCGCAGATTGATAATTGGAAAAGACAATATTGAATTCAGTTAAGAGTATATGAGAATGGAGAATATTATTATTCAATCCCAAGGCTTTTATTTTTATTAATTTCATCTCTTTTAACTACTTTTTGTTACGTTTTCTTTAAATCATTAAACAAACTCATTATTGTTAATTGCTTTTATTTACTATCTATTGATATATATATTTGGTTTTCAATTAAACTCCGTTTCTTGTGGAAACGATACTCATCTTATTTATTATACTACTTGAGGACTCAGTACACTTGCTGATAATCCGTTAACAGTAACTCATAAATTCATATGTCTAAAACTTTGAACATTTTAAGTTTTACATTATTTTTATTATAAACACATGATTATTATTAATAGTTATATATATATATATATATTTATATATGTATAATAATGTGTATTAGATGTAAATATATTAATACTTTTATATAAACAGCCAACCTATCAGATTTAATAGTTTATTTTCTAAAGTTTAGAGTCTGACTTTTTTCTTTTAAAAATATAAATTTATTTATTTTAATAATTTTAATATACATATATTAATTCAAAATGTATTTAATAAAACGACCGCCTATCTTATTTTCATAAATATTAAATATACCTATATTTAATCTTCTATTACTAGTGACACAAATATAAAATATTAAAGAATTAATCATAGATATTTTAGTCGAAATACAATACTTCCTCCTTCTCATATATTTAGTTGTCTTTTTTTAAGTTTTTCGGAATATTTTTTCTAAAACAATTTTTATGTTAGAGTTTGAAGATTAATTATTGTTTTTTCTTCTCAAATACACCTTTATGACCCTCAATAACCTACATATATCAAAGAACAAGGTATTAAATAAAAAAAATTAGTCCAAATATAACAATATTTTACTTCTACTAAATATTTCTCAATTTCAAACTTATCATACAAATCATCACAGTCAAACTCTTTATCATTATTAGATCTTATAATTATTGTTTTGATTGAATTGATTGTTGATATACATAACAAAGTTGAGTGAAAAAAAAAAATCAAATTTCATCTTTTAATTTGAATAAAAAAAATACATATATCTTTAGAGTAATCTACAATGAAAAGACATTTTTCATGATCATGCATAAAAGTAATAGCAAAAGAACTCTAATATCAACCTGCATAGAATTGAAAATTCTTAATTTCTTTATAAGTTATAATTAATTTATACATAAATTTAAAAAATGAGAAAATTCTTAGAAGAAAATTATTTTTACCTTATAAAAATGTTAATTTAATTTTTTCTTAAACAAATTGGTCTATGTCTATAAAACAATCACTTGCATTTTTAAGGGTGGGTTTTTGTATTTGGAATATTAAGTAAGACTTGAATGTATTCGATTAGACTTAGTTTTTAGATTAGAATTTGCCCATAATTTTGTGAAATCTTTGATCATATATACTATGTTTCACTTATACCTGACTTTCATGTTCTCTAAATTAAAAATTGAGTTTGGTTGGTTGAGGCTTACGGAGATAAAGTTAGTCTCCACCTTCAACCAATTGAATTTCTAGATATTCGGATGTGATAAGTCAGCACCATGTCTGAAACTGTAAATGTTATTCGGTGCCAGACTCTTCTTATTATGTTTATACATTTTTGGTAGCACCTGCTACTTAGTACTACCAATACGTATATATACACATATTAACTATATATTTACAACTAAATATTTAATATTTTATAAGACTTTCTTTTTTATAAATATTTTGTAATAAATTTAAAATTCAAATAAAAATTTGCAGGAAAAAACTCTTATCCAATAGTCCTACGAAATTCTAATAATGATATTATTTTCAAAGAGTATCGTCATGACTTTCTACTAATGGTTTGTTTCTGGCTTATAAGTGACGCTACTATATCATTCTCATTTATTAAACACTTTTAACTGAAATTTATTTAATTTTGAGTTAAATATAATTTTACTCATGTCAACCTAATACAAAAGTTTGATAAATAAACGCACATATTGAATTAGGGACTACGCCCTATGTTGTGTATATTATTAATCATTTTAGAGGACAGTTCAAGCATGGATGGTCCTTTAGTAGGGGATTCTAACATGCTTCCTCCTCTGTCATTTTGATCAAAAGGGATGCCGATGCTAAGGTTTAGGTTAAACGAAAAGCTAAGGCAAAGCAAAAAGTAATGTTAGATAATATTTAGTATGATCTTTTAAATTTATATTTTATTATTTTGGTACAATTTCTTTTAAAGTTTGACTTAAAAATGTTAATTTTTAAAAGAAAAGTTATTTACCCTAGTTAGCCTAGTAGTGCAAGATTTGAACATGAAGCCATAAATTCTAACTTTAGTGCAGATTCGAAAAAAAAAAACAGGAAGTGAGTGGCAAAGATTAAAATCAGTGTGGCACACAATTTTTTGTGCACAAATACAAATATCCAACTCAAATGCCTAATATATTCTTTTAAAAAAATAATGAAATATATTTTACCTTTCAGTATAAATAAAATACTAAAAATTGAACTGTAACTCAATCTTTTAAGACGTGTTTGAATTGGAGAGTGGATTTGAGAGAGTGGATCTGAGATGATTTGAGATGAAAGTGTGTGGAAAGTTTGATTGTTTAGATTAAGGAAAAGATGGTAAGATTTAAATAGAAAGTTTGTAAAAGTTTGTGATGATGTGATAGGTATAATAAATATTTTAATATTTTTTTAATATTAAAATTATAAATTTATTTTTATAATAAAAAAGATTATAATTAACTTATTTAATATAATTAATAATATTTTTTAAAATTATAAAAATATTAAATTACGTAATTATTTTTAAAATAAAATTTAATTTATTATAAAATACATGAATTTATTAATTAAGATTTATTAATTTTTTAAAATATAAAACTAAAATTTTTTAAATAATTTTAATATTATAAAATAAAAATTATCATCTTATCATTTTTTATTTAAATACTTACCTTTATTGAATAATAATTTTTTATATTATTAATTATTTTAATAATAATGTTATTATTATATGATATTTTTATTAAAAAATTTATATAATATTTAATATTTATACTTTTAAATATTATTTATTATTATATTATATAATAAAGTAATATATATATATATATATATATAAATAATATATTTCGTAAATTATTTATATAATCGATTACTCATATAAGGTAACCGATTATATATACAAATTGTATATATAATCGATTAGTGTGTCATCGATTATATATATAATTATATATATTAATATTTTATAATAATTAATTATAATATTTTTTTTATAATTTTATAATTTTTATTATTACAATTATTGTTTATAATTTTTTTTTAGTTTAAAAATATTTTTAATAATTTATTTTAATAATTATTTTGATTTTATTTATTATTTATAAAATAAAAAGTAACTTTCATTGCAAATCTTCTTTAGAGAGTAAAGAAAGTTTGAGGGTGAATTTTTTTTCATTTTTCGTGAACTTTTTTTTTTGTTTTTCATACTTTTTTCGCCTTTCTCTTTTAAAAATTTTTCGTCGTTAGATATAAATGCACCTTTAGTTTCATAAAGCTTAACTTCTTAAGGCTTTGTTTAGTTGAGGGAGTGGATTTGAGAGGATGGATTTGAAGGGATTTGAGTGGATTGTGTGTGGATGAGAGGGTTGTTTGGATTAATAGATGAATGGTAAGATTTGAAGGGATTTGAGGGGATTGGTTATGAAAGTTTGGGATTGATTGATAAATATTATAGATTTGTTTTTATTTTTTTAATCGATATATTTCTGAAATTACTAATTAACCCTTGTGACAGAAGATGGTAAAAAAATTAAAATGAATTAGATTAAATTGATTTTAATATAAAAAATATAGAAACTGAATTAACTAACTAGATATTTTTTAGTAGGTTGATAATGATTTTAGTTAATCCAACCCGTGAACATCCTTATTTTTGTGTGTTAATAATTTTATATTTTAAAGAAAATAAAATTGTTTTTAAAATGAATAAAAAATATTTTAAATAAAATCTTCTCCCCTCAATTTCATCATATATATTGAATCAAATAAGGAGACAAAAATATATTTTTTCTAACATTAAGTAAACATATTTTCATCGGTAAAAAATAAAAAAGAAGAATAAATAGAAAACAATATAATATTTATAATATACTTTTATTATTTCTTTTATAAAGTAAACAATTTTTAGTGATTTAATTATTTTAGGTCAATAATATAATTATGAATGGATAGATTGTATTGAGTATGGGTAGATTGAAGGAGAGATTAATTATATTATAGTTGTTTTGGAAAAAATGAAAGTATTATGAATGAAAAAAAATATATATAATTATTGAAATCAATTACTTGAAGAATTAGGTATAAATCAGTTTATTTTTCATATATAATATATATATTGTTACAAACCCTAAACCCACTTAAAGGAGTGTTTTGTAATTTCCAAATTCAAGAGTATTTCGTAATTTCCACTTCATTTACAAGGGCTATTTCGTAATTTTGATCTTCATCCCTTCAAATCCCTGTAAATCTCTTCAGATGAGCGAAGATCCAATCCTGCAAATCTCTCCTCATCCATCCTCCAAAATCAGGTCAACCAAACAACCTTCATCCCTCGAATCCATTCCCTCAAATCCATCTTCTTGAACAGTAAATCTCCTCAAATCAGTCCAACCAAACACAACCTAAGTTAAAAAATAATGTTTTTCAGTATCTTTGTTGATTTTCTTTACGTGTGTGGAGTGGTTTGTTGATAGTTTGTAGTTATTAATGGTAAAGTTATGGTAGAAAAAAATGTTTAAAATCACATCTTTAGATAGTATCAAAGAGATGATGTAATTGATAAAGATAAATATAATTTAAGTTTACTTCAGTTTTTTTAGTTTGAATAAAAGTTACAAGAAAAAAAAGTGATGAAGACAAGATCAAATCTTTCTCCAAATTGAATATTGATGTTATCTCAGTTTGAATCCAAAAATATAAGAAAAGATATGCTAAAGGTAAAAGTTGAAGAAATCAATGCATGATAGTAGAATCAAACTTGTTTATAAAAAATAATGTCTAAACCTTATATCTCTCCAAATTCAAATAAGATAGTTTTTCCAAAAAATCTTATAAAAGAGTGTTGTGAAAATGGTGAATATAAATTAAATAAGATCCATAAAACATATACAAAGATGAAACAATTAGAGAAACATATGTAAAATATAGAATTAGTTATAGAAAGATAATCAAACGGATATTATTTCTCAAACAAAGGGTCTTTTAAACCTTTTCTCCTAGGTCAGACAATGTAGAGGAATGCATATATGTCTCAACTCATCCTGAAATCAGATCTTGAGAGGAGAGATAATGACAACCTAAGGATCATATCCTCAATCAGAAATGATGATACTATATTGATAATATCTAAGATCAAAGCTTGACAAAATGAACGAAGCCTCTTAAGATGAAATATTATCTTTGAGATTGAATTGTGTATGTTAGATGACATTAAATGTCATTTTAAAGATAAAGGACAAAAATCTACATACAGATTCATGTAGGTGTCTCTCAAAAGAAAAATGTTGCAAAGAAAAAAGATGAAATGACAACTATTAGAGACTAAGCTTCTGAAGACAAAGGACAAAAAAGTTTCCTTTTGAAATTCATATCTTTCAAAATGCATCCTTCTATGAAAGAGTCACTCATTTCTTCCTTTACAACATAAATAAACACACAATCTCTCTTCTACCACTCCACGGAACATTTGGTAGCTTTAAAGTAGACTCGCTCCTCTGCAACAAAGCTTGCTCCATAAAAAGACACATGAAGTTTCAGATGCAGACTACATAACTTGTGACTAGAACAAGTCCATACTCTTCCAACTAATGACAATAGAGAGCCCTGTTGAGTATGAGTAAGATTATTGTCATATCTCATTCAATACAAACAACCACTTCATGAGTCAAGCAGACAAAGTACTAGTATGTCTCAAGATCACTCAAATGAAAATATATGTGCCCTACAGATAATGACACATGATTTATGTAAAAAAAAAAAAAAAAAAAAAAAAAGAGGGGAGTCAGAAGACAAACTATGCAGAAGAAGTCAACATTATAATATGTTATATGGTTTTACCTATTGGATCCAAGCAATGCAACATCACTCATAAGTATTCCTGCATAAAAATCAATTAATTACTTTTGTAATCAACCAATTGAATTTTTTAGACTACACTCACTGTTAGTTTATTTTTAATCTGATTTTAAACTAAGTTTGATCAAGTTACTGCACATACAATTTTCACTGCATAATCATCTTTAGTTCACCTGATTTCATTTGTATCTTTCACTATATACATTGATATCAACTAAATGTGATTAGTTTGTTTAACTCACAGTTTACTTTGAAAGTTTCAATTGATTAACTTTGTATCTCAATCAATTGTTTTTCTTCTAGTGACAATTTGAAAATTTCACATTCATTGATTTGTTAGTCAAACTGATTGTTCAATGCTTGCAAGTGATTGATCATTTGTGTTAAAAAATTTGGGAATTATTTCAAGTAATTAGTTTTTCTGGATAAGTCTTGCTGTGTGAAATTTAAATCGATTGTTTGTAAATTTCAGTTGATTATTTTTTTGGTATGCGCTCACAAACTACAGTTAAGAGAATTCTTTGAAAACTTTCATTCTTTATAAATAATATTTGGAAAAAAATTTCAATAATTCAATTCACCCAAACTCTTGAACTCAGCCTAAAGTGTTTTCACAAAGGCTCTTTATGATCCATGTAGATGATGATAGTTTAGAAGATGATGTCACTATTTTCTCATATTTAAGGTTTCATAGATGTCCTCTTGCACAACCATCACAACCTCATGAGGAAACACCCATTCCATTATCTACCACACCTAGACCATCTAATCAACCCTTCCACCACTCGTTGCTATCCATAGATGTTCCCTTACCACTCCTTTAGCACTCCTCTTCATATCTAGTGAGCTATTTATGAGAGCATTTTTTCCACCACATTGCGCCCCCCTCCAAAATCTTCAATTCTTACCTTGTTGCACTTAGGTTCTTCACTACAAGTGTCATCACTGTTTCAACAAGGTTCTGTATTCCTTGGTTAGACCTTCCAATGAGTATGTGAATAATCCATGTGCCACACTATATAGAGGACCTTGGTTTTTAATACAAAGGAGATGGTTGAGAAGAGTAGTTGTAGTTCTTCTCTTCCCTCAAGATTGACGAGAGAATTTTTCTTTCCCTTGTCTTACGTATTTATTTGATTATTTTTACATTGAGGACAATGTCTAATTTAAGTGTGGGGGAGAAGCTTTATAGTTTAAGGACTAGTTTTCTTCCTTGTTTTGCTTTTACCTTCTTATTCTAATATTAATTTTGTTTTAAACTTTAGTTTTGTTTCTCAACATTTTTTCAACGAAAATTTGTGAAAGTTGTTTAAGAAAGGCTTTGGCTAGGAAAGACTTGGTTTTTAACAATGTCTATTGTGACTCATTTTTCTTTCTTGGGAATTTACTTGGTAAAGTTTCAACATCTTTTCTTTAAGATTAAATAACTAAATAAATATTATTCTAATTTTAAAAAATACTACATAATGAAAAGATTTTCTTCATATTTTCAATAGTTTTGAAAGAGCGTCTAGTGGCTGATAGTTTCGTAATTACGAAAAAATTAGATCTTGATTGGTATTGTTTGAATTCTTTGTAAATTGCTAAATAAGTTGGTATTTAAAATTATTGGTTTGAATTTTTGTCCTTGGTGAGATTTTGAGCCTTTTCGATAGACCGTCTAAATGTCTATCTAATGATTTTCTTGTATGTTTTCATTCATGTTTGCTTATACTCTAGAACTTAACTTGATTCTTTGTTATACAATTATGTTTGCATGTATAAATTGATATTACTGAGACATTCTTTTTTCAATTAAGCCACTTAACCATATTAGCCTATCCTTATGATAAATCACTTGTTATCCCCTTTGAGCCTATAGCCTTTTCTTGTTTTAACCCTCATTACAAGCCTACAAAAACATGTTTATCCCTACCTTAGAAGATATAGAAGTTTTGGAATCATTTTGGGAATAGGTTCTTAAATAAGTGTGAGGGTGTAATTCATCAGTTTATCTCCTCATTTGAAGAAAAAAAAGAAATAAGTGTTGATTGTCTAATACACTTGTTAGTCATTTATTGCATGAAAAAAAGAAAAAAAAAAAGATGAAGTCCTAAAATAACAAAGAGGAGTTGCTTGTAATTTTGAAGACATTCTCTACTTACATTTGCTTTTAGATTTATTCCTCATTACTCTTTTATTTTTCTATGGTTTTAAGTCCTATTTTTTCTCTCTCATTTCACCTACCTTTACCTTGGTCTCATTACACCCCTTGCATTGTCCTCTTGATATTTGTGTGCATGTTATTCAATTGTCACGAATATTAGAGTTTAGCTAAGCCTATGGGAGTATTTGCTTGCATGAGTGTTGAGTGCATATACAAACCTAAAACACTTGAGAGTTGGAGAGTTATTTTGAGAAGATTTTATAATTCTTAATTCATCTATTTAATTTAAATTACCTCTTGTTTAGTGAGATACAAAGTTTTCCATTCACAATTTTCTTGATTCCTTGATTTTTGAAAGGTTGTATTTTGCTAGCTCTTGTAAATTCCTTGAGTCAACTGTTGTCTGCTATTAATATTCTTTATTCTCATTTTTATTGATCACTAGTGTTTTGTCCAAGAGTGCAAAAGGATAAGTGTGGGGGGGTATTTTGATGAGTATATTGTTATTCACACTTACATTGCTTAACCTTGACTTTCTTAGACTGTAATTGATAATAAATTCATTGTTTTAAATAAGATTTACCCAATCATGATTAATTGGACTTTAACTGAGATTATTGGTTAAACTTGGATTTTAAGCATATTCTTGTACTCTTCTTGTTTCTAATTGTTTGTAGAGATTCTATGGGCTCCAAATCTAATCAGTTTTTTTGCAAAAAATATTATTTAGATTTTCTACAAAGATGATCCTCTACAATTCTTACTTGATTTATAACAAATCTCCTTCAAATATTTTGTAATATCTTTTTGCAACAGATTCAATTATCATGAGCTGATATTTGGAATATAATTTGGAAACAAAATATCTGAAAGAAATTGAGAGATGGAAAATCTACAACTTTACTGCAAATAATATATTTACAAAATTAATCTTTTGAACACATGGAAACATCTAATAATTGTAAGGATAATATCTGAGAAACAATTTTGAGTTAATTTCTTGAAGAAAATGAGATTATAAATAGAGGTTGGAAAAGGCATGAAGGATACACACCGTTGTATAACAAATTCTAATTTTATTTTCTTTTGTAATTATTGCGTTTTCATCACAGAAGGCTAAACTTCTTTGGGTTGATTCTCTTGTGATTTCACAATGAAATATGAGGTTCTGTTTAATAAAGTTATGTTCTTTACATTCTTTATAACAATTGTGTTATATTGTTGATCTTTTTTGAAATATATTTTGGAAAAGTATTTGTTTTTTAACGCTTGTTGATAATGGAATACCTTTTCGTTAATTACAGTTCTTGGTTAATTCGCTTAGTCTTAATCAATTTCTTATGCGCTTAATCAAGACATAAAATATATACATCTCATTGAGTATACGTTTGGAAATGAGGTGAGATATTAAATACATAAGTAGACACTTGTTTTGCTGATAAGATTATGTTGAATTTGATTAACACTTGTTTTGCTTATAAGATTATGTTGAATTTGATTAACACTTGTTTTGCTGATAAGATTATGTTGAATTTGATTAACACTTGTTTTGCTGATAAGATTATGTTGAATTTAATTAACACTTGTTTTGCTGATAAGATTATGTTGAATTTGATTAACACTTGTTTGATTGAGTTCAACTCTGTGAAGAGAATTAAAGGATAATAATTTTAAGAAAATTAACGAAGGATTTGTTGTGAAAGAACTTGAGAGTCAATTTATTTTCTTTATTATCAGTAGTAGAAAAATGACATTCTACGCCGATTTTGGAAGAAATTCTATGTCGATTTTGGAACCGACGTAAATGTAGGCGACGTAGAAAGTCTTGGATAAATAACGTCGGTTATGCAATCGACGTAATATGTACGCGACTACGTCGGTTGAAAATAGAAACCAACATCATATACCCAACTAAAACAACTGAATTACAACGTAAAAGGTGGATACTACATCGGTTGAAACTGAAAGTGACGTAATTGAGCACTTTTTACGTCAGTTGTAAGTTAGAACCAATGGAAAAAGTGCTCTATTACATTGGTTGTAGCTTACAACCAATGTAAAAAGTCATTTTTTTAAATAATGGGTTGATAAATCTCTAATCGATACAAGAAAACACCACAAAAAATTTTAGAATTTTCTAGCAAGTATAGATATGTGAAATCAAAGGCTACAATATAAAAAAATGCATGAAAAATAACTAAAAAATAAAAAAAAACCCTAAATGATGGTATTTTGGAATTTCCGGAGGCCCAACCGTCTTTGGCTGTTGGCCAGGGGCTTCGTTACCCTATTTCGAGCAACTTTCATTTTTGAAATGTCTCAATCCGAGCTCCCTATGAAAAGTTATGGTCGTTTGAAGTTTTTTCGTCCTAAACTTTTGAAACTATAAATCTATGATAAACCTATGCAATGTAAGAACTACCATCAAATATATATTAAATCAAGATGCTGATAAAAAAATTTGGTCAAAAATAAATTTCTAACTATTTTTAATGAATTTTACAAAATTGCTAACGTCTTGTAGGCAAGGGGTGTCAAACCAAGCATTCAACCGAGACAACCATGAAGCTTGCGCACACCAAATGAACGTTGAAGAAGCCAAAAATGGAGCCAAATAAATCCTAGAAAGTGAACAATAAAGATATAGATGAAAACTATTGAGAAGAAAAAGTGGCACCATGCGAAATACAATTGAAAACTAGTGAGAATAAAACCGACACCACACGAGAAGGCTGTGAGGAGAAGGTAGCGAGGCCGAGGAGGACACACCAAGGTTGGATGCACCAAGGCTAGGGAGAAGGCGGCGAGGCTGAGGTAAAGGAGAAGAAAACTTAAGAGAAAAATGATACCCAATCTCCCTTTGAAATCCCTAATATTAACTCGAGGGACATACTATGTTGGTTAGGAGCTCCCAACTAATGTAGTATCTGACCAAATTTCACCAAATTTTTTTCAAAATTCACACGCGCGCCAAGTGGAGGATATTACGTCGGTTGTAAAGTCCCAATTGACGTAATATAAGCTACATACTACTTTGGTTGGCACCTTCCAACTGACGTAGTATCTTCAAAGTTTTCAAATTTTTAAATATTTACTTTTTTAGTCTTTTCTACGTCGGTTATGAGTGACAACCGATGTAGAATATGATGTATTACGTTGGGTTTGAGTTAACCGACGTAATATCTTTTTAAATATTTATTAAAATGCCACCACATTTTTGTTTACATCGGTTCTGTTTTAACTGACGTATTATCCTAACATAGAATGTGTTTTTTTGTACTAGTGTACTTTTGAATAATCTATTTTAATTTGCTACACAACAATCCTTAACCTCTACCGTTATTACTAACTTTCTTTATTGCAGATAAGTTTTAAACATTGGCCGACTAAATTTATTATTGAATTTGTTGGAAAACGTCTTAAGGTTAACTTTCTCTTATTTATACTATTATCTTTTTAATGTTAGATAGTCTAACACTGCGTTAGACAGTCAATACTAAAATTCTTTTAATTTATTACATGCATGATATAAAAAGTTTCTCTTAAAATTATCATAAAATAATTATTATTTTTTTGCGAATATCCTAGTCTTGTGGAATCTCTCAGCTCACAACTGGAGCATGTAAATAGAATGAAATTATGGATGCATTTTATCCGGTTGGAAATCGAAATAATTAACAGTATGTATATACATGTGTAAAGTTTGGGGAGCAAGGCCAAATAACTTGTTGTTATCAGTGTTCCATGATAGTAATTATTGCCAACAATTGAGAAATCAATTTCTTACATGTCTCCACATAATCTATGTTATTCATCAAGTTTGATTAGACTTAAACTTTTAGTGCTCTCGTGTTAAATGGTTTGAAGAGTGACAAGCACTTCATTAAGTATTTTTTTGAAGGATAATCTTCATTGACACAAGTTTGAAGCTTTGAGTTGTGAATGATTAGATATTTGCATTTACAAAGGGAACAAACAATTTAGTTGTCAGATTCCTTGCACTTGAAACGAATGAAATCATGTGCCATGTGAATAATACCTTTGTTTGATATGACATGCAGTAACCCGAGATCATACATACTGACACCCCCAACCAATATTTTCAGTGTTATGACACCACCAGCTAATAATAAGATCAGAATGTCATGACATAGAGTAATATCAGACAGAATTTTCTTACAATTTTAATTTTTTGTTCAATTATCGCGGAAGATTATTCTTATTAAAAAAGTTTGGTTCAAATTGTTAATTTAAATGCTTAACATATTTTAAGATTTTTTATTAAAAAATCCAGTGAATTTTGTTTATAAAGTAGAAAAAACATACTTACAAAATCAATTTTGCAGGTAGTTGGGAAATTCTTCTGCAAGAATACTTGAGGGTTTAAAGTTTACAAGAATATTTTTGACAGATTTTTTTCTCATGAAATTTTTTTGTGAAAATTTTTTACAGAATTTTTTTGTAATATATTTCTTGCGAATTTTCGAATTCTATGATAACTAATTATTTGCAAATGAATTACTTACCAATTATAATTCTTAGACAAAACAGTAAAACACTTTTTTTTTTCTTGCAGATTCTTGTAAAAAAATTGCACCAAAAAAATTCAGAAAATATAAGAAATTATAGTAGTGATAGTTAGTGTTTCTATTGGCTGTAGAAAATATAATTCCTCCAGTAAACATAAAACAATCAATAAATAATCATAGAAATTCATAAATAATTTTTAAATGGACAAAAGTCTTCAATAATTCACTTATAGAAACCATCAACTGAAGAAGCACTATCTACATATGTAGCAAAATTATTTTATATAGATATAACAAATTAAAAACTAATAAAAATGAAATAATCATTCTTCTGGCTTTATTTTAAAAAAAAATTTCCAAGATTAACTTTTATGTTAATTATGACCAACAAACAATGTAGATGACTGAGTGACATATTTAAGAAAGTTTTATTTTGAAGTATGAGTATCATGACCAAATTCACGCCAATGAATAAAAAGTATTATACTATGTCAAATTATATTATCGAAATTTATTTTTTTCTAGAAAAAAATTAAGATATCCATCATACATATCATAAAAAAGGTTATATTACCTATATAAAAATAAATATCTTTTCAATCATCGGTATTAATATGATTATTTACTATTGATTTAAAAAGATGAATGGTGTCCAACTTCTAAATATTCAACAAATTTTCTACATCGATTTTTTTTTATTGTTAGTAAGAAAAAATTTATATTGAAAAAGTATTTAAGTGTTTAAACCTTTATACAAACAAGACTTATGTAACAAAAAAAAAATATTAATTACATTCCATATTTTTCTCCACCGACTACAACAGGCAATCTTAATACTATTCCAGTATAACATTATATTAATTTGTCTAGATCTTAACATTATTCCAGTATAACATTATATCAATTTGTTTAGTAACTACGTCAGAGTTAGTTAAAACCTCAAGTTGGTAAAACAATGGTTTTAAATAAAAGTTTTAAAAAATTTAATACTAATATACTATTATAAAATTAAAAAATATTTAATTTTAAAATTATACTTAAAAATATTTTTTAATTAAAAATTTTAAATATCTTAAAAAACTCTAAGTTTATACGGTATTATAAATATTTTTTAATGACTTTAAATTTATATAGGTATTATAAATATTATTTCATAAATAATATTTTTAAAATTTTCTCTTAATAAATTAATAATATTTTTTAAGATACTTAACACTTAAGGAATTCTATACAAAACTTTCTAATTTTTTATCTCTTTTTACTATTCTATCTGATTGATATCATTTATTCATATGTTCTTCCTTTTTCTCACTCTTTCACTTATCTCCTTCCTTTCTCTCATTTCTTCACTTATTTTCTTTCTTTATCTCTTTTTTTTTCTTTGACTCTTTTCATTAGTTCTTCTATATTATTGCTTCAATTTAAGTGTTTGATTATCACTATGAATTGATCTTAAAATCATTTTATTTAATTAATTTTAAAATAATTTGTGCATATCTAAGGAAGAGCATTAGAAATTTAAAATTTATAAATTAAATTTAAAGACTTACCAAAGAAGGGCATAGAAGGAGATCTGAGGAAGAACATTAAAAATTTAGAATTTATAAATCAAATTTGACAATCAGGTTTTATCTTTTTAACTTAGTCTCGTTTTATATACTTATAAGTTATATATTCGTTGTCTCACACACACACACACACACACACACATATATATATATATATATATATTAATTTTTAATTTTATATAAATATATACAAATATGTCAACTAGAAAATATGAATCAAGTTATTCAAACTTCCAAAAAACGACAAAAGTTAAGCTTTTTGTTGAATCACAAAAAGTAGCTATGTATAAATTTATAAAAATAAACAAAAAAATTGAATTAGAAATACAAGTGCGCGCTCTTTGAATGAAGATGATAACAATATAGATATAGGAGAAGACTAACAATAAAGAAGTAGTTAAAGAAGATAATAACTCTGGAAAAATATATATTATAATTTTAATTATTTTATTAATTTAAAAAATGTGTCATTCTTTTAATTTGCTTTAAGCCCCCTAAAGCCACTAGTACAAAACACACATTTTAATAGTATTTGAAGAGATATTACGCCGGTTAACTCAAACACGATGTAATATACCGTAAAAAAGATTGAAAAAAGTAAAATTTTGAAATTTGAAAACTTTGTAATGGCACTGAAGATACTATGTCGGTTAAGAGGTCCCAACCGACATAGTATGTAGCCCATATTACGTCGGTTGTGACTTGGAACTTTCCACCCGATATAATATCTTCCTCGTGGCACGCGAGTGAATTTTGGAGAGAAAATTGTGTAAAATTAGATCAGATACTACGTTGGTTGGAGAAAATTGTGTAAAATTTGGTTAGATATTACGTCCCTCGAGTTAAAATTAGATATTTAAGAGAGATATTAACTCTTGAGTAATATTTTTCTCTTACAATTTCTTTTCCTTTATTGAGTCTCCCTGTCTTCTCCTGTTTCACTTGTGTGGTTCGTTTCATGTGGTTCGCTTTTTCTTCCCACTGATTTTTATTTGCATTTCACGTGGTGTGCTTTCTCTTCTCATTGGTTTTCATTTGAATCTTTGGTGTTCACTGGTTTTGTTAGGGTTTGTTTGGCTCTATTTTCGGCTTCTTCCACGTTCGTTGGGCATGTGTAAGCCTTGTGATTGTCTCGATTGAATGCTTGGTTCGACACCCCTTGCCCTTCTCTTTGCAAGAGGTTAGAAATTTTGTAAACTTCATTAAAAATAGTTAGCAATTTATTTTTTACCCAAACTTTTTATCAGTAACTTGATTTAGTGTATATTTGATGGTAGAGGTCTTACATTATATATATTTATCATAGATTTAGGGTTTCAAAAATTTAAGACGAAAAACTTCAAACAACCATAACTTTTGATTGAGAGCTTGGATTGAGACGCTCCAAAAATGAAAGTTGCTAGAAACGGGCCAATGAATCCCCTGGCCAATGTCTGAAGGAGATTGGGCCTGTGGAAATTTCAAAAGTCAATCGTTTAATATTATTTTTTTCTTATTTTTCACCTATTTTTTTAGATTGTAACCTTTTATTTCACATATCTATATTTGCTAGAAAATTCTAAATTTTTTTGTGGTGTTTTCTTGTATCGATTAGAGATTTATCAATCCATTATTTTTTTAAAAAAAATAAGACTTTTTTACGTCGGTTGTAAGTTACAACCGATGTAATAGAGAACTTTTTACATCGGTTGTAAGCTACAATAGACGTAAAAAGTCCTCTATTACGCCGGTTCCAACTCCAACCGACGTAGTATCCACTTCTTACGCTATTGGGTATATGACGTCGGTTTCTGTTTTCAATTGACGTAGTAGCATACATATTACGTTTATTGTATAACTGACGTTATATGTTCAAGACTTTCTACGTAGTTAATTCCAAAACCGACGTAGAATGTCCTCTAGAACCAACATAGAAGGTTATTTTTCTATTAGTGAGCTTTGAGCCGCCACTGACCAATGTTTATCAATGTTAGTTGAATCCTCAATTAATTAATATTGAAATATAATTTGTACCAGATAACAACTAACATAAAAAGGTACTCATATATAAAGTCTTTCTTCTCGATTCATTCTTTCCTCATTTAGTTCAAGTTTCACCCATTTATGTTTTCCTTGTTATTGTTTCCTTATCTAGTTTACATCATTGTGCCCTCGTTGTTGTCAAAGTCTAGTTGTTATTATTAGATATTCAAGTGAGTCTAGTCCTATATTGAGTGAAAATGATAAAGTTGAATAATATATAAAAAAGAAAACCCACAAACTTAATGTCTTAATGTTTAAGGTTAAATGTGATGTTATTCCCTATGGATCTGACTTTTGTCTCATCCTTGTTTAATTTCTTCAATATTTCCCATATCAAGTTTTTCTCACTTTGTCTTGTTTTCATCATACCCTTTATCCTTGTATGATCTTCTTATGCATATACAGGTCTTTCTTATACATATACAAGTCTTTCTCTTCTCGTATATGTTATTGGATTATTTGAAAATATATTTTGTATTTCAATATTCACTACCACACTCTCGACTATAGAGCTTCCATGAACTCTAGTTATTATAAGTTTTTTTTTTTTTTTTAAATTAGAGAATGATGATAAGTGATGGATAAAATAAATGTTTTTCTTGTCAGCAAAAAATTAATTAAATAAAGTAGAGGAGCAAGCAATGTACTTAACAAAACTACATGTCCTAGACCTTTCAAGCACTGTAAAATAAGATTGAAGACAAAACTACAGGCCTTAGCCCCTACAAGCACTGTAAAATAAGATTGAGGAAACAAAAGTATAGTACAAACCAACCCAACATCTCAAGACTACACTATAGGAATGCTGGTCATTAATATCTACTGATATTACACTGAAAATCTTGTGACTGGAGTTCACACTTAGACTTCTTTTCCACCAATTGCCACCACTTATCTACAGATTGCCTCTCCCAGCCCCTGTTAGCACAGGTTGATGCTAAAAGAGTTTTGTTTTAGATGTAATGAGCACATATAGAAACACCCTGCGCATATGCTAGTAGGCTATCTACTGCATAGATAAGAACATTACTACTACTACATTGTGAGTTACTGGCAATGTAAATATTACCCTGAAAGAGTAATTTATTTGATAGCCTTGAAACACATAATTAAAGGAGGATGTGACAAAATGAATGTGAATTTGTTTGATTATATATATATAAAAAAAAACTCAGTGACAATTCCTTATGCCTTTATTAAATTTGTGTGAATTAAGAATCATATTTTCTTAAACAACTTTATTCTTGAATCTTGTTTATGCTTAAGATTGTTCGGATTTGGACATCAATACAGTTTTATAGGCAATAATAAATGTAGTATACTTTTGGTGTGTTTAATAAATTTTGGCTTAGGTTTGTTAAGATAATTTGGATAATTTTTACTAAGTTAAAATGTTTGACAAAAGAAAGGAGATTAAAGTTTTATGGCTATTTAACAAAACCTATTCTTTTATTGAATTCTTGTAAAGTTGTAGAGATAGTCTTTGTTTAGTCTTAGTAGAATTGAAAATGTCAAATACTAACATAAAAACTAAAGAATATATAAAAATTTTATATTACTATTATTATAGTATATAATATACATGATTATATTTGTTTATAGTTTTTTCAATGAAGAAAAATATTAGAAATAATGACCAATTAGAACTACATGAAATAAAGAATGAAAGTGCAATTGAGAAATACATGCAAGCGGTGGTAGATGAGAAGAATATTATCTAAATATCTTAAATATCTTTAGTATATCTTAAAGAATTAATATTATTTGATGGCAATCAACTAAATATTGTATGAATTGGAATTTGTTCATAGAGAAATGTGTTTTATCATTATATGGTCAATCATTCTCTACATTTCTCTTTATTCACAGAGTTTATATATCATTGTAGTAATTATTTTGTTTATAATAGAAGTAGGATAATTGATGATATGATGATTTTTTTTGTTACGAGGTTCTTTTAAGTTAAGCATAAAAGTAAGAGCTAGTATTAGTTTTATGTGCTTTTATGTGTGTTTATGCGCACATGTATATATATTTTATACAAAGATTGAGTCCATCCTATTATCTTATTTTATTACTAATAAAAATATATTATTTGAATATTGTTTTGAGCTAAACAAATTCATAATTAACAAATTAAAATTGATATTTATCTTATTTAGAAGTAGTTTTTTAGGAAATTAGTAGACCAAATCTCTTTTGAAATTTGTCTCATGTAGATGTAGAAAAATTATCTAAATGAATATTTCATTTGCTCAAATTAAACTTAAGAGAAAAATTTATGTATTTCCAAAAATTTTCTTAATATATCACATGGATAAAATATTTTAAAAATAATTATAATTGTTGGATGACTCATAGATTTATCCTTTTAAGTATTTATGATCACTTTTATTTATTTATATATATATATATATAGATATAAAATTTTATTTAATGATTATATAATATATATTTTTTTTTTTAAATGTTGTTGTATGGACATGTATATAAATTATACTGCATATTTTTTGTTTTTCATATGACTCAGAAACAAATTTCAATAAAATAAAATATAATATGAATACAAATACTATAAAAAAAATCACATTTACTTATAACAAAAATATGTGTATAATGAACAAAATCCGTATATAATTTAAAATTATCTACAAATTATATACGAACAAAATATACAAGTTATTATAGAAAAAAAATGATGTGAAATAAGTTTCTCCTAATAATGTAACTCCTTTTTCTTTACAGACTCCCCAACATAGAAAAAAAAAAAAAAAAACACTTCCTGCAAGTTACTGATCACAAGTTGAGTATGCAAATTAATTGTATTTGGACAGTTAATCAAAGATATATTTAGAAAGAGTGAATATTCCTCTTTAAAAGTAATA